>Ga0228710_1003128_pt1 | contig 26365 bp, 12 predicted proteins | sample MedpolnodulmetaG_FD_177995 | JGI IMG/M metagenome (GOLD analysis project Ga0228710, IMG submission 177995) | Root nodule microbial communities from Medicago polymorpha collected in Santa Monica, California, United States - pink nodules | ecosystem: Host-associated > Plants > Roots > Nodule...
ACCCAATGGGTTAAATTAATTTTAAAAAAAAAAAAAAAAAAAATTAAGGTCATGCACGTTACATGACCCATGCAGATCGCTTACCGTAGCTAGAGCCTATGTTATATACATATTTTAGTTTGATAAAAACTAGTCCCGACGTCACTTAACTTAATATTAGGTGTTGCGTTCATCATTATTAACTTATTTTTTATTTATATTAAAATATAATTTATATCAAACATAAAAATCAAGAAACAACTAAAATAATGGACTTTTTAAATAGGTTTTAAGGCCTTGTAATGAAATTGTCTTATAGTGATAGACAAACCTTACAAGTGAAATAGGCTTTAAGGCAGATTTAACTTATGTAAAAGTAGATAAAATAGACTATTTAATTATTTTAATATAAAAGATGCATATAAATAGGTTTTCAGGCCGGATCAGATTTTTAAATAGGACAAGTCAGACCAACAAAACAAACCTACAAAAAGTCATAAGACTCAAATTTATAAATTTTTTCAATGGCTAAGCTCAGGGCTATCATAGTCTGGTTTGACATGACCTATTCTCATCCTTTCCTGTAACATGGAGATTAAAATCTGTTTGAAATAGGAGACCAAAATGTATTTGAACATGAGAAATGCTAGGAACACTCTCTTTCTAGCACTCTCTAACACTCACTATTCTATTGGGTGAAACTCATGTGGGTTTCACCACTTTATGTGGGATCCATTTTCAATGTGTGGTACCCACATGAATTTCACCCAATAAGAGAGTGATTGTTAGAAAGAGTGTTAGAAAGAGAGTGTCCATAGTACTCTTTGAACATTTATATTTATAAATGGTAGCTTTTCTCCTGAAAAATAAATGGTAGTTTTTGAAATTTTAAAATTTGTATATTTGATAAAATAGATATTATATCATAGTGCCACGTGTGATGCCAGGTAACATATTTATCCGCAGATAAGCAAGGGTGTGTGGAGTGGTCTGTCTGAATTCTGAATGTTCCAAAAATTGAAGTGCAGAGAGAAGAATGGCCAACCTTTCAATTCAACTCCCACGAACCAGTTTGTCCATACGCAACTACTCAACCAAACGACCATGTTTCACCACTTCTGCTTCACCCTTCACAATCACTTGCTCTGGTCTCACTCTATTTCATTTCTTTCACTTAATTTTATAGCATTGCTTACTTCATGTAAAAATAACCAAGACATTTAAATTTGTTTGTTCTCTTATAGTTGTAGGAGAAGCTGAGTTAGATGGAACTGAGAAGAAGCCAAGGTTACTTAGTCTCAACAGAATCAAGGGTGTTGCCTGTGGTATTCTTGCAGCTTATGCTGTTACTTCTGCTTCATTTCCCGTTACTGCTGCTACTCAGGTTTAAATTCACCTGAAAATGTTAACACTCACTCATCACTAACTAACCTATCACTCAATGCAACCATTTGTTAGGTATCTTATATTTCATACATATTTTGATCTATGAATGTAAGTCGATAAAATAATAGTCAATTTTTTTATCATTTAAGTTATATATTGTTTTCATGAGATATCGTTAGAGCTTATTAATATGTCATGAGCTATTTTCGTAAGCTCTTACGAACAATCTTACACGTGTTTATGTCAATAGATAAACTCAAATAAACCAATCAAAACCGACCCGAAATATGTTAACTTATTTTTTAATCATTCTGTCATAGTGTCTATACTGAATAAGGAAGTTTAAAATATGAATTTTCAACAAAAACAAGTTCAACGTGACGCTTGATTTGGCTATTGTTCATAGTTGTCCCTAACAACTTACATGTGCATTATAGTACTGAACTAATTAGGTGTTTTGTATAAGATACAGCGATGATTTAGAAATAGATTTTACTCTCAACATATGCACTCAGGGGAAGAGATCAAATGGTTTCTTTCTCGATGAATCTTCTGTTTCTCTTCATGCTAACATGATACCGAGTGTCACAGACTCACAGTTGATCAGGATAATTTTTCTGTTTAACAAGTTAGTTGTAAACTTGAAAGTGACACTGTACAAATTAAAACATTGCAATATAGATCCAAATGGTTTTGACAAGTTTGTGCATTTGTGATTAAAAGTGACTTTCTTTCTTAATGTATCTATAAATCCAAATGGTTTTGACAAGTTTTGGCACTTGTCGTTAACGGCAATTGTCTGTGGAATGTGGTCATAGGAACCAACTGGTATACATAAAGAAAGAAAGAATTCTTTATTGAAATAAATGAAAGATGCATTCTCAGTTAGTTCCAGAAAATCTGATCACTTGTTGTCTCGATTTGGTTCACGAACTGAATAGCCTTCCTAACCCTTCTCCTATGTATAGGCCACATGGCTTATCTATTTTCTCTAACTAATCCAATCTAATTAACTTACTAACCTTCTCCACTAACAGTAACATAGCAGACCTAACACATGGTTCCCTCTACACATGGGTTTGGTTAGGAAGCCTATTACTAGTTTGGGTGAAAATTAGTCCATCTTTAGAGACATTTACTTCATCATTTCATTCAAATGGTCATTCGGATAAATCTCAAGAGTCTGAGGTTGTGTCCTTCTAAGCTTTGAAATATGACCTACAATTTTCATTGTCTTTCTGGGATTTGGTCTTGTACTAGGAAGTCTCGGAGTAGTGTTACTTACCAACCCAATGTTTTTGTTTTTTTTCACTGTGACTGGTTCTTGTTTATATATCCTTGTTCTATATTTTATCAAACTCTCACTTTTTGATCAAGCTCAAGGCATTTTTCCATTTAGGTTAGTATTGAATATTTAATAACACATCATTTTATTTTCTTTTGATGAAATATGCAAACTTATTTTGTTTCGGTGATGTATCATGTCAGTTATAAATGTTATTAAGTTTAAATTTGTGAAAGCCTTAGCCAAATGTGATTCACACTTCTTTTGCAGAGGCTGCCCCCATTGTCAACAGATCCCAATCGCTGCGAACGTGCATTTGTTGGCAACACAATTGGTCAGGCAAATGGTGTGTACGACAAAGCATTAGATCTCCGGAAATGTGACTTCACAAATGAAAAATCCAACCTGAAGGGGAAGACTCTGTCTGCAGCACTAATGTCAGATGCTAAGTTTGATGGTGCTGACATGACAGAAGTTGTAATGTCAAAGGCTTATGCAGTTGGGGGCAGCTTTAAAGGTAACCTTTTTTCCTTGTACAAAATCATCTGAGTCTGAATGTTGAGGATTTGTTAGCCTTCATGAATGACCAAATGCATGTTTCTATACATTCTTACGATTCTAAACATCTGGAACACATATAAACTTATATTTATGAAGAATAACTTTTATGTTGGAAACATTCACTAAACTTGAATGGTATACAAGAATATAAGATACTCATTTCCTGATAATAATTACCTCTGATTTTATTCATCTTTCACAACTCTTGCTCAATTTAGAGATCTTTTGCTAATAGCTGTGAAGCTTAAGCCATTATGTTGAATGCTATAAATATTACTCCATCTGTCTCTTATTAAGTGTCACATTTAGAATACTTCTTTGTCTAGCACTATTTGTCATTTTAAATTATTAATCGAACATTAATTACTTTATTTCACTAATATATCCTTATTTATTAGTATAACTCGACTCAACATAGTAATCCACTAACTACTATTAATAAGGGTACTTTTGTTAACGAAGTTTATTTTATCATAGAAATTGGTACATTCGATGATCTTACTAAAAAGTGTGCACAACTTAACAAACCATTTATATGAGACTTCTGTCAATGAGTGTGCTCAATTTTGAAAGTGCTCAGCCACTTGGAAGTTGTGATTCATACTAATACTATTTGCTATTTGCCATATAACAAGACACTGACTCAATTGCGATCTTTTACAGGCGTGGACTTCTCAAATGCAGTGTTAGATCGTGTTAATTTCGGGAAAGCAGATCTTCAAGGAGCTGTATTTAGGAACACAGTTTTGTCAGGCTCCACCTTTGACGATGCTAAACTGGAAGGTGCAGTCTTTGAGGACACTATCATTGGTTACATTGATCTCCAAAAGATATGCAGAAATACAACCATAGGCGACGAGGGTCGAGCTGAGCTAGGATGTCGATAATTAAAGCAGAATGTCTTCATTCATGTCTTCTTTTTTTCTTTTAAGCTACTGCATCATGAATCCATGATATATAAGAGTGCCTTGATGAGGAGAACTAGTAGATGTTTGCTACATTACATCCAAAAGTAAATTGAAATGTTTTCTTTTCCTTTGTAGTGTTGTATTATTTCATTTGTGTTCAGCTCAACTTACAAATTGAAGACATTAATAATGGTATGATTAATATAGTTGCACTTGTGCAGTTCAAAAATAAAAAATCAAAATATACTTGCACTTGTTTTTAAGATGTCTTCATCATTCTTTCAAATACAATACGTTAGTTTTTCAGTTTCTATCATTAGTGCGGGTGTGAAATTAATTAATTTTTATTTAAAATAATAATGATATAAAATATTGGTGTTTTTAAATATACTTTTAACTGAGCGATAAATCTTCTTTTGTTAAATAAGAGTTTTGTTATCTGATAGCAACACAAAGCGCATCTGGTGTAGTGGTATCATAGTACCCTCCCACGGTACTGACCAGGGTTCGATTCCCTGGATGCGCACGCTTGCCTTTTTTTCTAACCTTTTTTTCCTGTTTATAGAAGTGACTGTTTTTTTTTTATTCGACATAAGAAAAGTGACTTATGTTTTTATTTTTTTGAGGTAAAAGTGACTTATATTATAGATAGGAAAAATATGGTGAATTCTAGGGTGAGGGTTCAATTAAGTCCCTCACCGGAGAACTACTATAGACAATAATTGAGAGTCATTAGATTAATCAAGCTTACGTATTATAATATAGACCCTATACACTAGATCTTTTTATTGTCTTCCCTCCCTTCCATCTTCTTCTAGCCTTTTCCCATCGCATCGGTTGGATATGCATAAGCCTATCACCCTTCTTCATTATATCGACATCTTTCCACCTAATCAACATTATATCTCACGTAATTTTGTTTTCAACTAAAGTATAAATTGGTTCTTTTACCTTAAAAAAAAATTGGTTCTTTCAAAAAAAGAAACTAAAATATAAAATTGGTGTTGTTCCATTTCTACCAGTGCTATGAAGAACACCTCATTCAAGATTTCATAAGTTTTTGTAAACGAAAAAGCTTTCATATAATCATCGGTGAGTCCAATGGTTGTGATTCTTTCCAACTACAACGTTATAATGAAGAAATAGAGGGCATGTCCGAAATTGTTGCGAACTTTTCATTGATTTAGAATGAAAAGTTCATGATTTTTTTTACGAATCAAATCATCAATGCATTGAATGAAATCAAGGGGTGATGAATGAATTTTGTAGAGTGGGCTGGTTACTTGCAACTGACTGTAACTCAAGAAGCATAAATTTCTATTAAAATAAAAGAAACCAGACGTGAAGTTTGTTAGAGAGGAACCAAGCAAAAGGAAGAGAAATGGAAAGGGATATGATCGTATGTAAAAATCTAAACTGTTCTCATTTTGTATTTTTCAAAAATCTGAACCATTAATTAAATCTAATGATATTTTGTTTATGGTCCACCAGTGAGGGACTTAATTGGACCCTCGCCCTAGAATCTACCGGAAAAATAGTAATTAAAAGATTTTTACCATTGTGTATAGAAAAAATGGGTGTCCTTCCTTGAGAAAAACGACATGTTAATATTTACGAATTATAATTACCTTAGAAGGTAAATAACTGTGGTGACATTTGATATATTAGTGGATTGTTCAAACACGTCATATTCATCTTCTTTGTGCATTTAGTGTGTATAAGTTTTGTAGTTAAGTTTTTTTGTAAATAGAAGGTGTTGTAGTCCATAAATCTCAACTCAACTTACAAAATACTAAAATTGTTAAATTGGATGTTGTGATTGAGGTGCGAATCCCAACTCTTCCGTTTATATGTGAGAGTTTCAATCTGGCGGAGATTGTCTCCTGTGGTTTTCTCTCATGTGTAATCCAGACCCTCCATTAAATAGGTGAGATAATGTGTTTATAATATCAAAAAAGGAGAGGGGGTGTAATTAAAGGTGGATAGCGGAACACTACAGAAAACAGGAGGGATCTCCACCGAAGAAGATCCACTCTGTTTTCAATCACTATTAGTATCATTCTATCTACTTATAAAAAAAAAAAAATGTGTTGTAAGATTTTTTACATTTACAACACACTAAAAAAATGTATTTCTCTTTGTATGCCACCAAACAATTATTTGAGAAATCATCCCTATACATTTTGGTGCATGACCATTCACAATCGATAGGACATAAACTTTCACATATAAGTTCTTTTTTTTTTACAAGGCTAAAACAAAACAAGAAAAAAGAATAAAAAGAGAGCTACTCTCTCAAATAGAAAATTCCAACCGCATTATTTTGGATGAAATTCTTGAGGATCATCAGAGAAGATTCATGTTGAAGAAACTCAACATCAAAAGAGACACTAAGTTTGGTAAAAAAATATGCACATTAATTTCCTTCCCTGAAGGTGTGATTAACCATACCACTTCCCTACTCCAATAACTCTTTCATGTATAAGTGAGAGCAGGACATTTTTTTAAGTGGGTCATAAAAAAAAATCATGTAATTAACAAAATAAAACAAAGTGCGGGCAACTACCCCTAATTAGCTTGCCTTAAATAAGTCCCTGCTACAAAGTTATAGTACCTCGTGTGGAGAATAAATCAACTCGTAGAAGGGTGTTTTTGTTTTATCAAATATCAATAGCAATCAAGTTCTTTAAGTCTTCTCTCAAAAAAAAAAAAAAGTTTCTTTAAGTCTATAATATATTGAGGGTCAGAGATCAAACCAAGATAATATATCATGATTAAATTCGTTTGATGGTAAATTTATTTATTGATCAGATATCACATTAATCACCGTCTTTCTAAATTATTCTAAAATTAGTTTATGATTTTGTTGGTATTTTAAACTAATACATCTTTTTCAAACATTTTTTAATTATGTTTCTGTCTTTATGTTTTTTTCGTATGACGAAACACTTAATTGAGAAATCTTTAACAAATATAAAAACTATTTAAAATAGGTCAAATATTTTTTTCCCTGACAAAATTGCTAAGTTAGTCCTTTAAGTTTTAAATAGGTTTTTTTAGTTGTTAAACTATTTCACCGTTACCTCTGTCAGTCTCCATTTAACTGATGTTGATGTGGTCGTTAAGTTGCTGACTTGGATCAAAACTTTGCGTTTTAAAAGCTCCAGGGTGTCAAAACGCTGCATTTAATTGTCATGTATGATCATTTATAAAAAAGGTAGTTCTTATATACTAAAAGAGGTATTTAACTTTTAAAATATTAATAAAGTCGATGATTAGTTTGAGAATAGATTAAACAGATAGATAAATTTGATGATTTATCCTTTATTTATTTGATGAATGAAGATATGTCTTTTTAAAATAAAAAATGAAGATAAACTCTGCCTAGATTTTTTTTTTTTACAAGATAATCTTTACCTTGTTAGGGTATGTACACATTTCACCCAACCTAAGTATAGTATACACATTTCACCCAACCTAAGTATAGTACTACCTACAAAATTTAAAGAGGCAGTTAGAGACAGATCAGATATAGCACAACACCGTGTGGTCCACTGCATTAAAAAAAGCAAAATTGTTCCAATCCTTTTCCGTGACATCATCACGATTCTCTTCAAATAATCAATGATCATGCCACGTGACACTCTCTACACAACGAGTCCACAAAACCACAGCTACCCCTCGAAACACCAGATAACTCCCACAGGCGCCAACACACAGAAAGACCAAACAACCATTCTCTCACGGTTCATTTCATTCTTGGTTCTTCTCACCTTGATCGAAATTTCCTTCACAAAAACTTCCTCAATTAGGGTTTTAGCTTAAACAAAAATAATTATCTTAAAACCTTAGGTTATTTTACAGTATTTAATCTGTGAATTGCAATATTTTTCTAGGGTTTCAAGTTTCATTCACGAAAAATGGGTGAATGGCATGATTGGCAATCTCTTCTTCAATCAATTTTCGTCGGTTTAATCTTCTCTTACCTTCTTGCAAAACTCATATCCATCGTCGTTTCATTCAACAACGAAAATCTCACAATCACACGCAACACAAACCCCAACGCCGTCGTTTCACACGATGATACCAAACAAGACGACGTCGTTTCTGATCCCGGACACCGTCCCGAAGCCGAAGCTGAGTCGGTTATGGCTGAGCAAGGTAGCATCAGAAACGAAAGCGTTGACGGTGGTGATGATGATTACGATGATGATTGGGAAGGTGTGGAGAGTACTGAGTTAGATGAGGCTTTCAGCGCTGCTACTGCTTTTGTTGCTGCCGCCGCCGCGGACCGGCTTTCGCAGAAGGTGTCTAATGATGTTCAGCTTCAGCTTTATGGGTTGTATAAGATTGCTACTGAAGGTCCTTGTAGTACAGCTCAGCCTTCTCCTCTCAAAATGACGGCTCGTGCTAAATGGTATTCAATCTTGCTTTCTTGAAACTGTTTTGTTTGAGTTTGAATCTTGTACAAGACAATAAAAGTAAGGAAAAAGCTTTAACATTACGCAACAAAATTAAAGGGTTAATAGTGTATATATTTGGAATCTTTTGTTTGTGCTGCCTCTGAGTTTTAATACAAGTTTTTTTTTTTTTTCCTGGGTAGAAGTTCAAATAGATTCTTTAGCCTATTTAAGGCTAGACCAACTCTACTGTAAAATAACGTTTGGATTAGCGGTTAGTTTGGAAAAATCACAGTGATACCACGATTTTATTGAAGATTTAGAGAGAAAGTTGGGTAGCACCTATAGTAGAAAAGATGGTGGAAACCAGGCTTAGGTGGTTTGGGTATGTAGAGAGAAGAGCGGTAGATTCTGTAGTAATGAGAGTAGATCAAATGGAGGATAGTCAGATGGCTAAAACAGCCAAGAAAAACTATAAGAGAAACTATAAAGAAAGATCTAGAGGTTAATGAGTTAGATTGAAATATGGTTTTTGATAGAACATTATGGTGTAATTTGATCCATGTAGTCAACCTCATTTAGTGAGCTAAGGCTTGGTTGTGTAGTGGTACATAGTGTAGCTTTTGCCAAAATCACAGGGGCTCACCATGATTCTGGCTATCTCAATGCAAATCCAACATGCACAAGTCTTTTATTTTGTGAAATAGGCATCATTTATAAATTTTGATGTGTTGTTACCGATAATTGTATGCAGTCATTTTTCCTACCCGGTCAAGTATGGTTATCTCGCTGTACCATAAAAAGAAAGGTTATTTTGTTAATTCTTTTGGTTCAGTGCTAATATCCCCTTCAACTTTCTGTAGGCAAGCGTGGCAGAAATTGGGTGCTATGCCTCCTGAGGATGCAATGCAGAAGTACATTGACATTGTGTCGGAGCTATATCCTACTTGGCTTGATGGTGCACCTTTGGTGAGCTAATAAGCAGTTTCTTGTGCCCTAAATTGATGAATCACTATTTCTTTCTATAAAAGGGAGAATGATGTATTTTCTTGTGCTCATTGATGAATCACTATTTCTTTCTATAAAAGGGAGAATGATGTATTTAAAAGGAAATTATTCTTTACTAGTTACATTCTTTATGTGTGTGTTAGTGTAGTTTTTTTATTCAGTCTCTAACTACCCAACTCGTGTTGTTCCTGTAACAGAGAAGTAAAACCGGCGACGGTGGTGGCCCAAGTTCAGAGGCTCGGGGACCAATGGGACCAGTATTCAGCTCTTTTGTTTACGAAGAGGAATGTGGCAGTGACTCGTAAGATTTTGTAAAACTCAAACTGTATCAGTTTTTGTGCATATATCACCTGTAGATGGCCATGCGTCACTAATTGGTTATGAATTTATGTATATAGTGTTAAATGTAATTGCTTTGGTTGATGTTTCCCTGATGTCTCTCCAGTAGTTAGATTGGTGGGATGTCTTCAAGTGGTAATTATAACGGTCTCGATTCTTAGGAGGTCTATTAATCTATCTGATGTGAGATTGATTCCTCTACGAAGGCTCCTCTCCCCTTCTCTAGTCTTGCCTTTGTTGACTGAATCTTTTGTGTATTGCAGCCCCCCTATCTAATGTTAGGTCTTTATATATTACACGGTCGGCACCTACAATAATTTATTATTTTTAAAAATAAAATAGAAAAACCAGACGTCATTTTGGTAACATGAAAGTACATTTTGCTGCTTTTTGCGAAGCAGCTTGCCAGCTTGGTCCATAATATACTACTATATCTTTTTTTAAAGGTGTTTTTTTCAAGTTTTTTTCTCAACTCAAAATTAGTTGTTTTCCCTTCCTAAATTTGTCTTGTTATATGCTAGGCTTTGGATACACTCAGTGATAATAGGCCTTCTTAGTTTTAACTTTGAAATATTACAAATCAAATTGTTGTTTTAAATTTGAACAGAGCAAGGACAATATTGCTTTGTGGGTTTCTGGAATTAAGGCAACCTTCTGCAACTCAATAATCTTTTTGGACTTTTGAAACTAATTGTCGTATAAGTATTTATAATTTTTTTGTATTATCAACTGATTCCATTCTTAAGTTTCTAAGCTTTGCATCATAGGGGATAGAATACGCATAACATCTTTGGTTTGCTTTTATGGAGAGTCCTTTGATTTGGCTCTTCTAACATGAGTGATTTTCATGCACAACAAAGTATGGAAATGTTAAGACATCAACATTGGTTGAAATTTATTACTTTACCCAATGAACCAAGATATCACTTTGGAGGAGCCAAGCATGCTTGATAAAACTAATACACACCCTTCTCATTAATCTGTCTCCTTGTCGCGCTTTTGTCGTCCTTCTTTTGAACCACCTTTTTTATTTACTCAAATGACCAATTCTCACCAATGCCACATGTGTTTTTTCCCATTAAACTATTGGTATTTTGGAGGAATGATTTCAGGAACTGATCACAAGGTTACTTTATTCAGTAGGCTATAATATTTTAATGACATTATCTAAATGTACGGAGTACTAAGGTTATCTAATGAATACCATTTGAACAATAAAAATCAGAAGTTGTGAAGCTTCTTCATCAAAAGGCAACAATTTATTGGGAGAAAAAAAATTGATAGATATTAATGTTTCGTTATCTTCCTTTGTAGGAAAATGGATGCCATTCACGGATTTGCTAGAGAGGGAGATATGACTAATCTACTAAAGTGTATTGAAAGTGGAGTTTCAGTGAATTTGAAGGGTGAGTTATTTAGATATTTGCTTTTCCAAGTGTATACATTATTCTTCAGTGTGCTGCAGGTTGTTAGTTATTTATTTTATCTTCAAGTCTTTTGGCTTTCAAATAGACAAAGTCCCTCATTAGCAGCTTTTGTTCAGTGCAAATCACCGACTTCAGTATGACAACATAAAGTTGAATTTTAGCGGCATTGCTTGACAAGCCTAACACAAGCATATGTATATTTCAGTGTTTTGGAATTGTTTAACAGCTAAGTCATGAGCTATGTCTTTCTCAAAAAGCCTCAGCAATTGGCCTAAATGCCTATTTGAAGATAGAAAGTTGATTGATAACTGAATTGACATTACATGGAATTAATCTTGCTGGTCGTGTTTTGTTTCCTTTCAGTTATAAAAATTGCTTATGTGAAGAATTAGCTGGCCTAAATGAGCTATGTCTGTCTTGTCAGACGTCATATTTCCATTTTAGCTTTCACTCCCACTTGCATCTCTCTTGCATTTTTGTACTTAGGAAGGAGTATACCACAGATTCACTATTGGCACTTTAAAAATGGGAAACATGTAGCTATAATCAGACCATAACTTTAGTGTCTTCAACATTATGTTTCCTTAAGAAATGATTGATCTTGTAAGAAAATGTTTGTAAGTAAAACTTATGAAGTTCAATTTATAATTTTAGAAGTTGAATTGTTAATGTAGAATGAGATAATAAATCTCGTAGATCCCTACTAATTTTGGGAAGTTTTTATTATTTTGCCCATAGAGGAGGATACATCAAGATTTTTCGTTACATCACACTATTTGGATTGTAGTGAAAAATATCATTTTCTTGATTACGATTGAAGTCCCATAAATATCTTCGGCATTCTTATTGTGATTGATTTTGCTGTCTCGTGCCAGAGGTTTATCAAATTAATATTAGCTTTCTAATGCTATTATTACTTTTCCTTTTCTTTAACAATATGCATTTTTTGAAATTTGCGCAGACAGTGAAGGCCGAACACCGCTACACTGGGCTGTGGATCGTGGTCACCTTAATGTCACAGAGCTGCTGGTTGGCAGGAATGCTGATGTAAATGTCAAGGTATTCATTCAACACTATATGTTTTAATGCATTCCTTCAAGGGATTTCCATCTGCACTATTGGCTTAATTGTTGTAACTATTTAGAATGAAAACAGGATGGAACTTTAATTGGATTTTGAGTAATCCTCACTGCATAAGTTGCATAATGTAGTATAGTTTAGGCTTTGGGGTATGGTTTTGTGCATATTTTTTACTCAAGTCAAACTCAAATTTGCTACTTTCTGTTCTCTGATGTTTTCTTTTTTGAAGGATAATGATGGACAAACTCCACTGCATTATGCTGTTACGTGCGAGAGAGAAGCCATAGCCGAATACTTGGTGAAGCATAGTGCAGACATCCATTCAGAAGACAATGATGGCAGTTCATCGCGTGACATCTGTAGTTCTAAGTGGCCGTTTATGCAGCATGAGGAAGAAGTAAAATGATTGTTCATTATGTATGTTCTTGCTTCTGGCTACTGCATCCTTTCCCCAAATCCCTTCAGGATGTACGCGTCCATATAACTTGATTTTTTTTCCTCCTTACTCTTGGTGTATACACTACACCCTTTTCACTGTAGTCTACACCTATGCACTGCTTAGGTAATGGTTAATGAAGTATATTCTGTTTTATTGTTTCCTCTTCTCAAACTCCTTATTTTGGCCCCTCGTTCCTTAATATTTAGGGATGAATATATTCGGGAAAAAAGAAACAACTATAGGAGCTACAAGAAAAGGGTTTAGGGTCCACAAGTGGATACAAGCATTAAGTTTTAACTGTGAGTATGTAAAAAACGTCGTAACGGGGGAGAAAAAGCTGGTTTTGCCCCTTTATGATTTTGATTTTGATTGTATGCCTATACCGCTGGTAAATAAATATATCATCTTCATGTCTATGTAGTAATGATATTTTCATGAATTTCAATTTAATCATACGGTTTGAAAGACGCTAGAAAACAATAAGCATTTTTATCAACAGTTATCCCCAAAAAATTGGTCCATGATTATATATTTGCGGACTCTGAATAGGTCATTCCCCTTTTTGTTCCTTTAGCATCTCTGCCTTTGCACTTTTTTAATGCGTGCAATACAAAGGTAAATTCCAATTTTTATATGCGGAGTTAAGTTCACTATCAACACAAATCACATTCCCACGTTGTTTACTGCCAATGTGCAACTCTTGTAGTGGCTAACCCGGCAATGTTCTTCAACACATTGGTCCATGCTAGGAGGCGTGGCAGTGGGTAGGACCATGGATGCCGAATCAAAATTCATAAAGTCTGCAAAACAAAACTCCTTTGTCCCAAGCATTTTCCAAGTTGACAATTTAGATGCTCATCATTGTATCATCTATCCACTATCATGGCCTGTGTCCTTCAGATTTGAATTTAGCATCAAGCGTGTGAGCTGGTTGTCGCTATTGCAATTGAGATCCAAATTTGCATCTTTGTTGGATTGTTTGCCGAAAGGTAGGGTAGTTCAAGTAGTTTCCGATGAGAGGTTGCCATGCTAAGTTAAGAGGAATATGTGACTCACCCTAGAATTCTTCCTATAGGACTTGAGAGTTTCACCTTAATTGTCTCTTGTTCTTTTGCAATATGCCGCTACTTATATTTTTGCATGAGTGTAAATATAAGTAAGGGTATACATGAGATTCATTAAGAGCACCTCTCTAATAGAAGTTTTATCCAGGTCCTTGAAACTAAAAAGTGTAACCATTAAAAGTTTCACCATTGGACACAATTTAGGTGGCAAACTCATAAGTTGAAGGTTACTACTTGATGTACCGACACAACCAACGCTAAAGCTGCTCTTAAGATAAAATAAAATAAAATTATGTGGGTTACATTGTGGGATTCATTATGAGTTCTTAAGAGCATGCATAACGGTAGACTTGGTGGATGTCTTTACCGAAACCAATAACACTTAGCCAGGGGTTGATGGATATTTCACTCTATTTCATAAGTTCTCTAATTTGGCACTGTGATTTAGCACATATTTGCTCCCTCACTGACATTTCACTATTGAGCATACTCATTTGTTTATTTTAATTAAAATACACACAGACTATTTGATTTAAAATATCAATACAAGGTACAATATGGGGTTCAATGAGACCCATTTTAAAGTTTTTGATAAATGGTATGAATATTTAGAAAATATGATTGAGTGTTTAATTGAAAATTGTGAAGTGATATAAAATATTGAATGAGTCGTCGTGAACTTAGCTCAGTTGGTATGGATAATATATAAAATATACAAAGGTCTATGGTTCGAACCTCGACCATCACAAAAAAAAAAAATTGAATGAAGACTGAAGTGATATGACATTGCACAACCAATTTAAATTACTGATTATGAGTTGCATTATTCGAGATGTTCTAATACCAAAAGTAGAGTTCTTCGTTATGGATGTTGTATTAAAATTGTTTTCCATCACAGTGAGATTCATTCAAAATATGAGCCAATATTCAGAAAAATCATACAAGTACTTTTATATGAAAACAATGTTAGATTGAAAAGGTAAAACACTATTGTGTGAGATGAAATATTTAGAAGAAGAATGACGTAGAATATGAACGAAAACCGTGTAAATGTATTGAATGTAGAAGATACAAAATACAAGGTACATTAATCTTATATGTAAAGAGGATTATGCTAACAAACTACACTTACTTGATTAACAAGTAACCGTGTGATCAAGATAATCTCTAACTAACTAACTCAATCTTATTTAGCTAACTTGTAGCATAAACAACTAACAAACCGACTACTTGGCGTTTAAATTATTATACATCTAACAAATCAACTATACTGTTCATTCATCTCCTGAACTTATTGTCAAAAAAATCTCTTCCAGTAACTTTTGTTAGTATTAATGTTGTCACCACTCCTCATGTACTATCTGTACCTGTGAGGCTGTGATTGATTTCCTCGCTTGTAATGCAGAATGTTCAAATTGGCAAGTTGTACTTCAATTATTATGAACGAAGGACACCATAAACATAAAGGCACAAACAAATCACAATAATGTACAGTATCATTTATTTATTGCTTCATTCATTGAATTCAAATGCTGGCCCCCGTACCCAGGCAAAAGACACCGCCTTTACGCGCTGTACACAGCACACACTGCACACCCTAAAGTTTAATTAATTAATTAATTAATCTGGTAATGAAAAACATTCATATTTAAATTTATTAAATTAAATTTAAATAATTTAATAGTTTCACTTTATTTGATAAATATTATTCATAAAACATTGTTCCAACTTTATTTCACAATAACTCTTTATTTTTACGGAATAATTATTATATCAACACTTTTAAAGACGTGGGAGAAACACTTTCAAAGATATTCTTATTCTTTTAAGAAATAAAATAAAACATTATATCAATGAGTAATAGCTCAATTAACAAATACCAAAATTGTTATTTTGAATATCGGTAGTATCATGAATTTGAACTTGATACCTTCGACTTATGCACTTTATCATTCTATCTACAGGTAAAAAAATTAGTATTTTTTTTTGTCAAGTAACCTAATGACTAAAGCTCACACAATTAAATGTAAAGAAGTGGGGTGTCCGGGGTTCGAATTTAGCTCCTGCATATAACATGCAATATCCCTACCCCTGCATATTTAAATTAGTTATTTATTTATCAAAAATGCGATAGAACTATACGCACAGGATTCGATCAGTACTACTAACAATTCTTTATACTCTAAAAAACTGATTATTAGAAAACCTTATTTGACTGGGATTATTCAAAAAAATGAAATGCAATAACATTTTTTTTTCCCATTAAAGTGTGCTTCTATAATATTATTATTTATACACCTTTAAAAAATATCATTATTTATACTTATTATTTGTTGTTGTTTTTAATTCAAATCCAATCTTGTGTGATTATAGGCAAAGCTAAACTAAATTTTATTAGCGACAAGTCTGATTAATATAATGGGTCCTGCTAACCGATGCCCTCGGGGCACTGATTAAGCATACCATAAAAGGGAATTATTACCATAAAAGGAAATTGTTTTTGACTTTATTATAAATTAATTACACAATTTCAATGCATTAATTACTATATAATTTCCTTTTTCATATCCTTAATCAATGCCCCGGGGGCACCGGTTAGCATTTCCCTAATAAAAAAGTTATCATAAGTGTGTTTTTTAAATATAAGTTTAACTTTTTGATTCTATCTCCCTTTTCTATGCCGGTTTCGAACCAAAGTAACTAAAAGCGAAATTTGCATGAGCCTAACGAACCAACATATTTGGGAAGTTGGGGGTGAGTCTTACATTACCCCTAACACTAACGATAAATAAGATTTAATTTTCAAACGAAATAAATGGATATCACATGTTGAAGGAAGGAGATAAAGAAGTGTTGTTTTTGAGATGAAAATGGTAATCGATACATTTTTCTTGATGAATTGAAGGTAATTATACAATTTAATTTTGGAACGAAAGAGATATAAATCACATCTTAAATGAAGGAGATAAAGAAATATGATGTTTTTAAGATGAAAATGATAACTGATTCAAGAAAAAAGAATGATTTTTCCACAAAAGGGATAAATTACCCCAATTCATCGAGGGATAACGTAAAAAAACCGAAGTGGACACCTTTTTAAAAGTTTGATGCGCAAAATTTAAACCAAATTCATTTTGACCTTCTATTTATATTTAGGAAAAGGCTAACAAGTCCCCTTAGGACATTTGTTAAGAAGTTTATAAAATAAATTTTGTCATAAAAATGATTTATTTAATGCATTGAAACTTTAAAAAGTAATTTTTCTACTTATAATTTACCAATCATTTTTGTTAGCAATAAAAATTAATGTCCATAATTTATACTCATTAACGCAATAAAAAAAATACAGACAAACGTATATCCTAGATTTTTTTTGGTGCAAAGTGGTATCTCCGCGCACGTAACCACGTAGATTAATCTTTCAAGGCTTATGGGACTCAAATGAGCGGAAACTTTCATTAACGCTGATGCATACCGAAAACTGGATTCAAACCTCAAATCTTGGTTAAAATTAGAAGAGACAAATGTTATCTCATCTAAGCGCTTTTGAGATCGTCTAGCTATATTTAATAATATTATAATTCAATAGTATTCATAATTCATTAGCGCAATAAAAAGGAAAAAACTAAAATTCATTTCTTAATCCATATCCATAATTTTCTCAAAGTTTGGTATGTTTAATAAAAAAGTTTTTCTATCATGTACAAATTTGCACATGTTAAGAAGTTTTAAATAGTAACTTTGCATTGAAATTTATATATTTTGTATTAAATACATAACTTTTTAATAAATAATTATTTATTTTCAATAAAAATTTACTATTTTTAGTAACTTTAACATATGCAATGTTGCATATGTTAAACAAATCCTTAAAAAAAATTTTAATTTTTAAATATTACTGTGAAACAAAACGAGTATGACCTGGCATCTCTACTTGCGATTGTAACTGCTGTTCCATCCTTCCTTCGCTCTTCTTCTCTCTCATTCACTCTTTCCCTCGCTACTCTTTCAGATCTCTTCTCCGATTTCAGGTATCTTCATCGCTAATCCGATCTACGTTTTTCCGTTTTCGTTATTTCCCTTCCGATTTTACTTTTCTGTTGTTATTTTTATCATGAATTTTTGTTTATGCTATTTAGGTTTTCATATTAGATTGCTTTAATTCGATACGGTTAGTTTATGATCGATTGGAATTGATTTTCGTCTTTAGTAGTATTCGATCTATCAACGGTTTATATGAATCTATTAATTCCCTTTGATATTGAATTTGTGCGAATATGAAAAATAATAAGTATAGTATTTATGAAATTACATGGATTGGTTCCATTCATACAAATATTTGGACAGTTTTAATTGATCATTTTTGTGCTTTTGAAAAATTGATTTTGCTGAAATTGATCAGGAATAGTTATTGTCTGTGGTAGACAGAGATATCGGATTCGGTGGATGTTAATAAATAGGTGGAATCTTGCAATGATTAGATGAAGTGAATTTTGGATTTGGTTTTATTAAATCCTAGAATTTCGGGATCGGTAGTGTAACCTATTAGGACTAAGTTTCGGAGCCTTCGAGGCTTTGTAACACCGACACTACGTGTCAGTGTTCGACATAGACACGATACCAACACATGTGATTACATGTAATTAATTCATTTTTCAAATTTTTACTGGTCGTCAGTGTTGTGTCCAGTGTCCGTGTCTGTCCGTGCTTTATAGCTTCAAGGTTAATATCATATTGGCTTTCATCAAGTCTGTTGGTGTGATATGCTAGATGAAACATATTTCATGTTAATAGGTGTTACCGATAGGGAAAAACTTGATTAATCTTTGACACGTATGATCTAGATGCCATTAAATAACATATCTTGTATGTTATACTTTGAGAAATTCAATTTTAACTTTTCTATAATATTTGTCGTGTCTTTTTTCCTGGTTTGTTTTGTACCAGTCATATGACTATATTTTTGTTTTATTTTTCTGCTTGATTTATAATGAATTTAATTTTCATATACTGTTGGTGTAAAAAGTTTTTACACCGTCGGCTTATCACAATCATCCATATATGCGACTTTAGAAGTATTTTGGATAAAACTGAAATGTTTTTAATGATTCGACAGGTATGATTATTGACAGTGTCAAATTTCTTTACACTGACGGCGTATATAAATTAAATTCTTATAAAATTCTCCGACGGAGTATATTGTTGCTATAGTGTGGCCATCTTTATATATTGCTTTGTTTTTCTCCAATTGGTTAGTCTCTGGATCTAGATAATTTATTTATTAATTATAAAATAACGGCCTCTTCAATATTATAGATTCCTTATCCTGTCTTGCCTTTTGTTTTTCTTAATTTTTAATTTTTTTACATTAAAGTGGAATATTAAAAGCCAATTATTTTGTGCCATCAGGTATAGCTAGCGATGGAAGTTACTCAGGCACTTTTGAATGCTCAATCCATTGACGGGGCTGTACGTAAGCATGCTGAAGAAAGTCTTCGGCAATTTCAGGAGCAAAACCTTCCTGGTTTCTTGGTCTCTCTTTCTGGGGAGTTAGCAAGTGAAGATAAACCAGTTGATAGCCGAAAGTTGGCAGGTTTGATACTTAAAAATGCATTGGATGCCAAGGATGAAAACAGAAAGCGGGAATTGGTTCAGAGATGGTTGTCATTAGACACTGCAGCGAAGGCCCAGGTTAAGGCATGTTTGCTTCAAACACTCTCCTCTCTTGTACTTGACGCTCGGTCTACAGCAACTCAAGTTGTTGCTAAAATTGCTGGAATTGAGCTTCCTCAGAAACAGTGGCCTGAACTGATAGGATCACTATTATCAAATATTCACCAAGTTCCTGCTCATGTCAAGCAAGCAACTTTGGAGACTCTGGGGTATTTGTGTGAGGAAGTCCCCCATGAGGTTGTTGATCAAGACCAAGTAAATAAAATTCTTACTGCTGTAGTTCAAGGTATGAACTCATCTGAAAAGAACAATGATGTCAGACTTGCTGCTGCCAGGGCATTATATAATGCTCTCGAATTTGCGCAGGCTAATTTTAGCAATGATATGGAGCGTGAGTACATCATGAGAGTTGTTTGTGAGACAACTATGTCTCCTGAATTGAAAATACGTCAGGCAGCTTTTGAATGTTTGGTCTCCATTGCGGCCATGTATTATGTGAAGTTGGCTCCTTACATCCAGGATATATATAACATCACAGCAAAGGCTGTTAGGAGTGATGAGGAGCCTGTTGCTCTCCAAGCCATTGAATTCTGGAGTACAATTTGTGATGAAGAGACTGATATCTTGGAAGAATATGTGGGTGATACCACTGGGGACTCTGATATACCTTGTTTTTATTTCATTAAGCAAGCCCTTCCTGCACTCGTCCCTCTGCTGTTGGAAACATTACTCAAACAAGAAGAGGATCAAGATCTGGATGAAGGTGCATGGAATATTGCAATGGCAGGTGGTACATGCCTTGGTTTAGTTGCTCGTACTACTGGAGATGATATTGTGCCACTGGTAATGCCTTTCATTGAGGAGAATATTACAAAACCAGATTGGAGACAGAGGGAAGCAGCGACTTATGCATTTGGCTCTATCTTGGAGGGGCCTTCTCCAGACAAATTAGTACCTCTTGTTAATCACGCCCTACCATTTATGCTCAGTGCTCTAGTGAAGGATCCAAGCAACCATGTTAAAGACACCACTGCTTGGACTTTGGGGCGGATGTTTGAATTTCTTCACACTTCAATTGTTGGCACACCTATTATTAATGAGGGAAATGCCCAACAAATTATTACAGTTCTCCTTCAGAGCATGAAGGATGTCCCTAATGTTGCTGAGAAAGGCTGTGGAGCCCTGTATTTTCTCGCCCAGGGTTACGAGGATGTAGGAATAGCATCCCCTATAACTCCCTTTTTTCAGGAAATTGTTCAAGCCCTTCTCACTGTCACCCACAGAGAGGATGCTACGGAGTCACGGTTAAGAACTTCAGCATATGAAACATTGAATGAAGTAGTAAGATGTTCAACAGATGAAACAGCTCCTTTGGTGTTGCAACTAGTTTCTGTCATCATGATGGAGCTGCACAAATGTCTTGAAGCACAAAATCTTTCATCTGATGAAAGAGAAAAACAGAGTGAACTTATAGGCCTTCTTTGTGGGTGCTTGACAGTCATTATTCAGAAGCTAGGGTCTTCAGAACCTACCAAATATGTTCTCTTGCAGTATGCTGATCAGATAATGGGACTATTCATCCGGGTCTTTGCTTGTAGAAATGCCACTGCTCATGAGGAGGCCATGCTAGCTATTGGAGCCCTTGCCTATGCGATAGGCCCTGATTTTGCTAAATACCTGCCTGAATTTTACAAGTTTCTTGAGATTGACCTTCAGAATTTTGACGAGTACCAAGTTTGTGCCGTAACTGTTGGTGTAGTAGGCGACATATGCAGGGCATTGGAGGATAAAATATTCCCTTACTGTGATGGGATTATGACACAACTTCTAAAAAATTTGTCAAGTGATAACTTGCACCGTTCTGTGAAGCCCCCCTTGTTTTCATGCATTGGTGATATAGCACTAGCTATAGGAGACAACTTTGAGAAGTACTTAATGTATGCAATGAAGACACTACAAATTGCTGCAGAGATGTACGCCCACACATCAGGCTTTGACTTGGAAATGACAGAGTACATTAACTCTTTGAGAAATGGGATATTAGAGGCATATTCTGGGATCTTCCAAGGGTTTAAGAATTCATCAAAATCCCAGATCTTGATTCCTTATGCTCCCCACATCCTCCAGTTCTTGGATAGCATATACATGGAAAAAGACATGTGAGAAAGCAAAATAGTTCATTTTCCAATTTATTTTTCATAGCAATAATATATTCATTGTCTTAGTGACTCCATTGACTTTTCTTACTGCAGGGATGACATTGTTATGAAAACAGCCATCGGTGTCGTTGGAGACCTAGCTGATACACTTGGAAGCAATGCTGGTTCCTTAATTCAACAGTCTTTGTCAAGCACACAATTTTTGAATGAATGTCTGACCTCAGATGATCATATGATTAAAGAATCTGCCGAATGGGCCAAGTTGGCCATCAATCGTGCTATATCTGTTTGAGGTTCATCTCAGTAAGCATATCCTTTGTCATAAACTACTTGCATGCATTTGGGTGTGTCGAGGTGGGTCGTGGGATTGCATGTGTCAAATTGTCTCCATGGTCAGACAACTGAAAGTATCTGTTTGAAGGTCTTCAAGTTGTCACTAACTCTTGCATCATCTCCAATGCATCACTGACCTTTGCATGAGCACCATTAAGTCCAGTACGTTCAAGAATGCATCACTGACTTTTGCATGAGCTTCAAGAGGAAGAAGTTAGCGACGAGATTACAAATGTGGGTTTAGCTCTTCATGAGTGTAAATTGAATGGCCGAGCCGCTGAGAGGAGGTAGCTGGTCCATGACTGAGAAACTACTCTACTCCATGGCTTGGACGTTGAGTTTGAAAGTCAAGATAACCCCATTCTATGCTAAAATTGATTTCTTTTTTCCTGATCTGGTCATGGGTTATTTGGAATAGATGAACTGCCAGGGTTGAACTGGTTTTCATCCACTCCACCCAAGTGCTTTATTTTTAGATATTCTCTTCCTTTTTCTGACTATAACCCTGCATCTTCTTGAGTCATTTTTTTCATCACCTCACCGTGTATCCTTAGGCTACCATCCATATTACTTTTTCTGCACATAACTGCTTTTCTATCATTGGAGTCATTTGTGATTGTTGACCCAGGGTAGGAAAGGTTACTTCCTATCGCGCATTATGCATTCCCTTTTGATGTTATCGGTTTCTTAGGTCAAAATCATTTTGCATTCATGAAATCATCAAACCTTTATTTCTTTGTTTTGAATTGCGTATGTAAAATTGTATTGGCTACTCCTGTGGATTGGTACAAAAGATGGTCCTATATTGTGATGATATCAAAAGAACCAACTGAATTGTGGTGGACTGCTGTTTCTCTTGTTGGAAGGCAGTCTGGATTTGGCCTGTACTTGATATCTTTCCCTTGTGTCTATATAAAAAATTGTGAATTTTGGTTTGCTCGGGCATTTTGTTGTGTCCTTTATACCTTCTTATGGTTTGGTGATATAATTTTTTTTATACTGAGATAAGATGAAATTGTATAATTTTGTTTAATTACTTCATAGGCAGTTTTCATTTTTATACCTTCATGACCGTTCAATTTTTTATTTTTTATACTTTCATGTTTCCTGCATTCTTGAATTTAGCTATTTATTTGCATATACTTGAATATTATAAACTGGAATGTTACAAAATCAAAATTAGTTAGTAGTTATGCATAATTGCATATATCTTATAAAATTTGTGGCACAGGAAGCAAATTAGAGATATGCATAAAGTTCACTATGCATTTTTTTTTCCTTTCCCTTTTGTTACCAAAAAATAATCACTATGCATACTATTCCTATACAATTATTTTGATTTGAATTATTATTTAGTGGGCATAGATCAATTCCATTTGATGAAAATTTCACTTATTTCCAACTGTAACAAAACTTGATATTCACAATGAAATTAAAAATCATCACTTATTTCCTGAGTTGTTGTTGTATGGTGGGTTACTAAAAATCATCACTTATTTCCTGAAATGTTGTATGGTGGACAACTGATGAAAATTTTCCGATATATGTATGGTTGAATTCAGTAGGAGAAAACACGGAGGAATTTTAAGACACTTTGACTATATGTCACCTTGGAGAAATGCAATGGTGTCTAGCTAATGGAGTAGCTCTAGAAGCATGTGTACAAACTTAGAATGAGGGATTCAAAAAAACTTGTTTATATAAAAAAAAGTATTTGTCTAGTGAGAGAAAGTTTGCTGTCTAAGCTAGAATAGTTTACTTTTTTTTGTCCAGCTACTGTGATGGCTTACCCTTACAGATTTGTTAGGATGCAATCATGCAAATAAAAATCACTTGATAGTTGCTGTAAATTAGTTTGAAACTCTTGATGAAAATATTGACAATAAAATATGATTATATGAATATAGTAAATCCGTAAAAAAAACTATGCGCATTCAAAACCAAAACACAGATCGCAATCAAAACTTTATACCTGCTTTTCCATGCCATGCTTTAGATTCTAAACCCCTTAAAAGTGCAACAGTTAATCTGTCGAGTGCTTGTAATATGAATAGTTGGATTTTTTTGTCCCATGAGACCCCTGAAAAGCCACCTTGATATGTAATGTAATGTCTTACTCTGTTATTAAGTGGCAGCAACAGTTCAAAGAAGAAAATGATGAGTTAGGTTTTTTCCATGTTCTATATAACTTGAGTTTTAATGGAATGGAGAACAAAAGGATCAAATGTGGGTGGGTAACTTTCTTACTTTCAAATTAGTTCAGCGAAAGTGCTTGTGACCTTTTTTGATCTGACTGCCACCATTGTATATAACACCAAATAAAGCAGTGATTTGGATGTGAATGAGATTCTCAATTCTTATGCTTATCTCTCTTTTAATTTTCTCTTATAATATAACTTTCAGTTCATCTTCCATGTGAAATTACTTATTAGAATTTGTAGTCTTTGACTACTAGGATATGACATAGAAAGGAAATCACAGTAAGCTTCCAAAATGAATAGCAACTCCACTTTTAGTATCCATTTAGTGACTTAATGCATTCATCTATACTAGGCTCTTCAGTTCCAGCATTGAGAAAACAGTGTCACACACATATGTATATAGTAGAGGAGAAGTTTGCACCAGTTTCTGTTTACTCCAACGAAGAATAAGAACCGTGCATATGCCGACACTTGATGCTCACTGTTCTATGATGGAATTGGAAGTCAAACCTCTTTAAAATAATTGTATACTACCAATTTAGAAAGGGAATCCTGAGTGCATGTGCAACATTATTTATCTGATTTATTTTGGTTTTTTCCTATTGAAACAATGAATAGTTTTTTCCATTTGTTGGCATAAGCAATGCTAAGCCACACAAATCAAAGACTCCCCTTTTCCATAGTGATAAGTATAAGGACTTAAGAAGCAGGCACAATGTCACATATGGGCATAGATAGATATATGCATGTAAAGATACAAGCTTAGCTCTTATAATTTTGGTTGGATCTAACTCCACAATTACAAAATCGATACGTAAGGTGAATATTGTCCACCAATTGTATGAACACATTTTTATGTAATATATCATTTAATGTGAATTCTCAATACATATCCCTGATATTTTGGACTATACATATGAAGTGTGACTTGGGTGGTATGATAACAGATGTCTCAGCATGTATTGGTTTGTGCGATCACCCACCACCACCGTGCGTTGAAACGAAGATAACAATTGTAGTTTTCGCATTGATTACAATTTCTTTTTTACAAAAGTGTCATCGTAAACGTGTGTATAGAGACTGTAACACTAAACCAAACACATAATTAATTTAGATATGATCTAATGCCATTTTAAAATTTAAGTTGGACGTAACTCAACTTTTATAAATTCGGTTTGTAAGGTGAATTATACCATATCTCATCTAATCTAGTGTTGGATTTTTAATAAAAACCATGTGCTTGCAAAAATCTTTATTATCATATGAAAAATGAAATATCTAACACCAAAGAAACTTTTTGTTGGAAAGTTACTTGTAGGATGGTAGTACATTGTCGAAAATATTTTAGGCCTATTAGCCTTTTTTTGTTCACTACTGCCAAAATACCATTAATTACCAGAAACAGGAATAAAACAGTTTATATTAGTCTATTAGTTAGACTCATTATTGCCAACATATATTATGGTCTCCAAAAGGATGATTGATTAAGTTAATATTTATCTATTTCAATTTAGAGTTAAATTAGTAATGATGTTCCTCTCTCCTTATTGCTAGTGCACCCACTAAGGGCATTCCACATTCAATTCTCTTCTTCTGTAGCCCACTCTACATGCCTGTCTCCATCCATTGACTAAAAAAAGTGACGAAAGCCTAAATGTGAGGATCAAAAGCATCATTTCATTTTTAAGTGGTGATTGGTACCACGGAAAATTTTCAAAACTACGAGAAGGATTTAGCAGCTTTCACCACTATGTGAATGAGGTTGATTTTCCATATTGAAGTTAATTGAGATTGACCTTATTAGAATATGAACCATATATATTATTAACATATAGGATTAAAAATTGACAAGCATATAAGAATATAAAATAAAGGGTTAATTAAGTAAATGGTCCCTATAAATATTCAGAATTTTGTTTTTAGTCCCTACAAAATAAAATCACATTATTTAGTCCTTCTAAAATTTTCCATCAGCATTTTTAGTTCCTATAAAAATTTTCCATCAGCATTTTTAGTCCCTGTAAAAAATTTCCATCAACATTTTTGGTCCCTAAAATGCTTAAGGAAAATATCACAGGGACTAAAAAGTGTGATTTTATTTTATAGGGACTAAAAACAAAACT
>Ga0228710_1003130_pt1 | contig 26356 bp, 9 predicted proteins | sample MedpolnodulmetaG_FD_177995 | JGI IMG/M metagenome (GOLD analysis project Ga0228710, IMG submission 177995) | Root nodule microbial communities from Medicago polymorpha collected in Santa Monica, California, United States - pink nodules | ecosystem: Host-associated > Plants > Roots > Nodule...
GTGATTCTGAAGACATCAGAATCTGCACATCAGAATCTGTCTTCAGAAGCTTCACTTCAGAAGCACTACTTCAGAAGCACTCTTCAGAAGCTTCACTTCAGAAGCACTACTTCAGAAGCACTCTTCAAAAGCACTCTTCAGTTATTGATTACTATTCTAATAAAACACAGAGGAAAACAAACAAAAAATTGAAACTTTAAATCACAAACTATAAATTTTTTCCATTTTGTTTTTGGTTTTTGCATAATGATATATATAGGTGTAAATGAACAATGATTAACTTTGATTCAACTCAACATAGAGGAAACCAACAAAAAATTCGAAACATTACCTCACAAATTAACAAATATTTCCACTTTTCTTTTGTTTGCATTATGATGTATTTGGGTGTAAAATGAAAAAATAATGAAATCTTTAAGTACAAATTAGGAATATTCCATACATTTTTTGCAGCATAATGATATATTGGTATGTAAAAATAATATAAGTTACTAAGTACTTGTTGCACGACATGGAGAAAGAGGATGATGAAACTTTAACTTTTCCTTGTAGTAAGAAAATGAGACCTTGAAACTAACTAATAATCGCTTCATTCTTTTTTTTTAATCGGTTATTCTTTATCTAGAGGTAACTATTTTAGCATATTTTCATTATTTTAACAAGTTATTCGATACCTAGAGGTAACTACATAAGTGAAATACAAATAATTCCCATATCAAAACTTAAGCAGAATATACATATCGCTAGGTGCGCCATTTTGCATAGTATTAAGTGAAATAAAAGCTCTACACATTATAGTTTGAAAAAAGAACAAACATGAAAGGAATTAATCATAAACAACACATTTTTATTAGGCGAGACTGGTGTATTTTAACAACCAATATTCTTTCATCAACCACTGTACCTACTCTATTCAACAACTCCAACTTGATATTAACATAGTAAAATAAACGTGTCTAAACATAATCACTCCCATAACTAAACCACATAACCAAATCGTGACCAAAACTGAATAATAAATGTCAAAATTTAGAGACAATTGTGAAGAGAGTTATTTACACTTCAAATGCTTTAGCAGTATATTGGCAAATGAAAAATAGCATCATTATTGATCTTGCTTAATTCAAGATTTTCAAAAGCCTTAATTCATTGGTTGGATATGATCACTAAGTTAATAAAAACAAATATGTATGTTTCAAAATCATATTTTCCAGTCTCTTTCAAGATTTTGAAATCAAAAGTACCAATTTTTCGGAGAGAACCAAGAGTAAGAAGAGTGAATGAGATGATTAAATGAATTAGAGCATGCATTGTAGGCAAATTCTATGGTACACCCAAAGATTTGAGTGTATTGGTACACCAAATCATTAAATTAATAGTTAAATGTGTTATTTTTTGAAGAGAAAAATTATTTTCTATCACCTATAATTATAATAATTAAATCTTATTTATCAAAAACGTCGACGAAATAAAATTTAACTTTTCTGAATTTTTAGTACTCATAATAGAGAATTTTGATTATTTTTTACAATAAAATGTAAAAAAAATTACTATGGTTTTTATAAACAATGAAATAATACTTTTTCTTATAAAATGATATTTTCTAAAATACAAATAGCTCTTTATTTCATAAAAATGATAATTAATTTATAGATTTTTAAAGTAAGAGTACCGGTACACCATAATTTACGGGTGTACCGTAGAAGTTCCATGCATTGTATACCGATCCAATGATTTGATAAGTAAGAAGAGTAAGAATAGTGAAAGAAATTAAAAGTACCAATTTTATATAGACAAAACAACATGCATTGTTTCAATTTTTTCACATGCATGAATTAGAGTAAAACATTATAGGTAATTCATACTTTAATTAAATAAGAAAGGTGGGAAGTGGAAGAGGTGAATTTTTTTTATACCTGTGATGTGAATGAATAGTAATATGAAATTGAAACTGGAAAAGCGAAATTGAAGTGAAGAGGTGAAATTGTCTTTCTATTCTACATATGCGCTTTAGTTTTTTTTCCTTCAGGAACAATACAATTGTAACCTTGAAAATAGGTGTAAATTGAAAAGTCCTTTGACTGTGTTATGCTGGTAAATTAAAAACTCTTTACGATAAATAGTTTCCTTATTTAATAATAGTTAGGAATAGTATTAAGGAATGATGCTCTTATTGTCGTTAAAAAAAAATGATGCCCTTAGAAAATGACAAATATCACACTTGTTCAAAAATTAACTTTGTTTTATTATATCGTATGAAGTCATTTAGATAATATATCTTTTTTTTAAGGAAAATAATAATATATCTTTTAAAAATAATTAAATGATATTTTATTGAGTGTGTGTCTAAATGATTTATATTTGGTGTTGTGTCCATGTAAATATTTCTCTGCCCAGAGTTTATATATATTTGTTACATATATATTTTTTTAGATAAATTAAAATAACAATAGTCGTTGAAAACGCAGACACATAACTATCAAACTCAGGTTATGGCATTTTACTTAGTAATTTCAATTTTTTTTCCTTCAGTATTTGTGTCCTGTTTATTGCATATTTTAAATCTCAACTTTTATTCATAATCTTTTGATTATTTTCTTAATTCTCGATCAGGATGAAATGATTTTTGTTACTTATAGGCTTATGATTTAATTAAATCAGTTCACTTAGTAAAGAAAATGCAATGTATTAAAAAAATATAAGCAAATTCAAATTAAGCTTTTTTTGGTCACAAAATTGAAAATTAAGCTAAATAAATTAATATTTTTTGACGCAATGAATAAATCTATATAAAATCCTAATATTAATATTATTTTTATTATTTCTTAGCACATTCTAAAATATTAAGTAAGTTTTAGGTGCGATCATACCAACACTAATGCACCGGATCCTATCAGAACTCCGCAGTTAAACGTGTTTGGGCGAGAGTAGTACGATGACCTATTGAGAAGGTCTTGTGTTGCACATCTTTTTAACACTACCAAAAAAGTAAGTTTTTCCTTTGTTATTAATAAATATTGCATATTTTATGAGTGGACAGTGAAACACTCAATTTGAGCGGATAATAAACATTGCACATGTTATATATTAAAATATTTTCATGTATAATAATATTGTTTTAAATAATATTCGTTATATGGTTATTTTTTAAGTGCTATGTGTGGTAAATTATTAGTTTTTCTGTCTTTTCATTTCTAAGAGATCAGGGTGCCTGTAATTGGAGCCGGGGCCATGGGAGCTTACAGAATGTCTTTTCTGGTTCTCTATACACTCTGCCCATTTTTACTAATAATTTCAAACTTAAACAAAAATTTGCTCATCAAATTATAGCATTTTAATTTGTAGAGAAACTTAATTATAATTGACGATCTGTGAATTTAAAAGGCTTAAACACCGGTTTAGGGTTTCTAAAAAAATAAAAATAAATACCGGTTTAGGGTTTCTTAGTTTATCTTTGTTCAAACAATTTGGTGGTTTCCGTTAGTTGAGTAATAAAGGCCGTTTCCTCTTGTTAATGTGGCAAAGTGCTGCATTTAAAATTATTGAACAAAGTAAAAAAAAAATCCAAAAAAATCTCTTAATCAAAAAAGTATTGATGCACTTGAAATGAGACTGAAAAGTAGCATATGAAATAGTGCAACCACTTCATCTTTCAAAAAATCCAAAAATACTTGATGAAGAAGAAATCAACCCCATCTGATCCAAGAGTATACCATCACAATCACTAACACCTTCCTCAGCAAAGAAAAGCATAGACACCAATCCCAATCTATCACATTTCCATCATGATCAATATTTAGGTAGGAAATTAAATTTAGTATATATCTTCTCTCATTTTAATTATTGTATATATGACAAACTATATTATTGTTTTACAAAATTGTCCTTAATAAATAGGCTTTAAGGTATGTTTAGTCCTTACAATTAGGCGCCATTTAAAAATCCGTCCATGTAATCGTTAATCCTGACGATTTACCCTTGCATTGTTTAATCAGTTAAAAATTTGTCCCTTGACCAACTTAATCACTGCCACGTCATCAAATTAACAAAATGGCATGGGAATGGACAAAAATGCCCTTCCCTTCTCTTCTCATCCTGATATTCCCGAACAAATGCAAAAAGACCATTATACCCCTTATATTCATCTTCTCAAAATCTTCATCAATCACTTCTCCTTCCAATTCATTTTCTTATTCCAATTCTCTTGTTCCAATTCCTTCTCTTAAATGTGAGTTTACTAATGTCACTAATTTTGCATCAGCCTTTCATTGATAAAATTGAACAAGATCTTTAAATTATGTGGGTTATGATTTCAGTTTACTGATTCAATTCAAACTTAGAGAAGATGAAGAGGGAAGGATTATGGTATTCTAGGATGTTTATTTTTAAAGATTAATAGGGTTGAAGATTTAATAGTGTCGACCGTAACAGAGGAGGAAACCACCGCCATGGGAGAGAGGTTGGGCCGGTGTTCATGTTGGTTGGAATAGCCCAATATGACAGCTTCGCCGCGGTGGTGGAAAAAACTCAGAGCAACAAACGCAACAAGGTTCAAACATAGAGAAAGAGTTGAAGAAAGTCGCCAGAGTAAGGTAGTTTCCGGTGGAGGGAAAGCTAAAGTTTTGAGCTTGAATATTCCGATGTGTATTGGGTTTAGACATCATTTGAGTTGCAGGAGTGATGAGAACAGTTCTATTGGTGTGAGTGGCGGCGCCACCGTTAACCGCGGTGGTGAAAACGGTGGTGGTGAGTGAAGTGTGTGGTGATGTTTTATGCTGAAATCATGAAGCAATGTGCTCAAGTTTGTTGTGTTTTGGGTTTGACTCTCATCAAGTGTGGTGCTGCTTGTACCTTATTCTCTCTTCTACAGACTCTTAAAATCCTCTTCTGATTTGTAGCTTTCCTTAATGAAATTTTGTTCACATCTCATCATAGAAAAATAACAGTGGAGTGATGTGTGTCTAATGGAAAGGTGAATGAAGGAAACATACAATTACAATCTCAGAGATAGATTTACAATTACAATTCAGAAACTATGGTAAAGTTGTGTTGCTGGGAGAAGAACAAGGGGGAGTTGCAGGTGAATTTGCAAGGAAACGAGAGGGAAAAGGAAGATGAAGCCAGGGGTACTTTGGTCTTTTTGTATGTTACATCAGCTAATCAGTGATGTGGCACTGATTAACTACTGATTAGCTGGGTTGAAGGACCAATTTTTAAGTGATTAAATTTTGGGAGGGCAAATTGTGAGGATTAACGAATACATGGACCATTTTTTAAATGACCCCTATTTGCAGGGACTAAACACATATTAAAGCCTAATAAATAATATGATAAAGATAAATGAAAGAATTGAAATAAGATAGAGTAATAAATAGTTAATGTTATAATAGGAAAAGTAACATTAATGTTGCATTGATATTGTAAAACGACATATAATTTGGGTCAAAAAATTTTCCCTTACGTTACATACAATTTGGGACGGAGGGAGTAGAAAGCTTTGCAAATAAAAACTTATAACATTATGAAAACGATATAAAATTATAAATATGAAAGAGTGAGAACAAGGCCACCTTTGATTGAATATGTTTCTCTATATTGGTTTAAATGAAGGCATGTAATTGTCATTGGGTTTGTTGCGCATAGGTCCATGCACATTAAAGGTGCCTAATTTGTCGGTTGTCATGTGTGCAATTGAAGCACAATTATTTATCTAGGCATAATTTGGATTTTGGAGTACTTCTAGTACTCTTCATAGTTATATAATTACTTTTTTGGTTATTAAAAAAAATCAATCTAGACATAAATAACTAGACTTTTATGATTTCCATCCATATGATTGGTTGAGGAGAACATTTGAAAAGTACTTTTCCTCTGTCTCTGATTATAAACAAATTTTACTTTTTAGGTTCATTCAATTAACAATGTATGTGATTTATAATATGAACCATATATATCATTAATTGAATGAACCTAAAAAATCAATTTTATTTATATTTAGCAATGGAGGAAGTAATAAACATCTAATGTCTTGAGGAAGGTGGATCTAATTAATTCGGTGTTGGGTTAAATCCCAACTTATTTTTTTAAGTCCTACCTGAAGTAACTGAAATTTGTTTCGTCCAAACTAGTTCGACTTCAAGGGTTGTTGTTGATTTGACATATAGTAGTGTGGTCAAATTTGGAAGGGTAGAAACACATTTATCTTTTCCTCGAAAGTTCTAACATGGTGGAATTGATAAAATGTTTGTCGTGGAATTAATTTATGGGAAAAAAGGTGGGATATGATTTTCTATATCCTTTGGATTATATTGACATATATTATAGGCTATCGTCCTTTGTGATTTGGTTTGGGAAGGGTATAGTATTACTTGTAGTTCATCTCATATGGTGAATCTAATACCACTTGTACTGTTCTCTTTGTTTCATTTATTAATAAAAGTTGGGCTTAATTACATATTTGGTCCCTTAAATAATTTTGAAGTTTCGTTTTGGTCCCCTAATTAATAAAAGTTTCATTTTCTTATGGAATTTTTCTAGGATTCTTGTTGTTGAAGGTTGATGGAGATGGTATGAAGATGAAAAAGAGGAGAAGATAAAGAAAACCTAACGTTTTTAAATTAAAACTAACGAAAATGACCAAAATGTGTAACGAAGAGAAGTGAAGGGATCAAAATAAATCGAATTTTAATTAAGGGACCAAAGCGATACTACCTAAATAGTAAGGAACCAAAAATACAATTTAGCCTTTTTTTTTCCTTCTTTTCATTGCGCTCATTCCTAAGGTGGGTTCACCAATAAAGTAAGGAGATTCCATGGCAATTTCTTTAATAGGTAGTTCAAACAAGTTGATACCCGAAATTATTGGCAGCTAGGCTAGATAAGGTATTAATGGATCATCCTATCTCACCAACTCAATCTGTGTTTATTAAAGGGACAAAACGAATGGATGGTGTAATGGTGGTGGTAAATGAGGTCATTGATCTAGATAAGAATTTTAGGAAGAAATGTTTCGTATATAAGCTAGACTTTGAGAAAGCTTACATCTATTGGGATTTCTTAGATAATATGTTGGGAAGATTAGATTTTGATGATATGTGGCAGTCGTGATACGTGTGTGTCTTGTTTTGGCAAATGTGTTGCCGATCAAAGAGGTGAACATTCAAACAAGGCTTAAACAAGATGATTTTCTAGCCACATTCCATTTTCTCCTAGTGATTAATGGGTTGAATGGTTGATTCGGAAGGCTAAAACATTGAATAGGTTTAGAGATATTCTAGCGGGTAGTGATGGTCTGATTAGTTCTCAAGTGAAATACATGAATAATATCCTTATCATTGTTGAAGTGTTTGTTGAGAACCTTTGGTCGATTATGAAAATTCTATGTTGTTTTGAACTCAGTTGTGGACTACCAATGAACTTTTCTAAGATTATTGTTGTGGGAGTTAGTGTTAAGTCTTTCTTGCAGGTTGGAGCAATTCTAAAACTGTAAGATTAGATCAGTCCTATTTAGGTATTTAGGCCCTCCTATGAGGACTAATCCTTAAAAGGAAATCACATAGGAACCTATGGTGATGTCCCTCCATAGTAGACTCAAATCTTGGAAAAATAGGTATGTAAGTCTTAAGGTGATGATTATTCCGATAAACTCTTTACTAAAAGTTAATCATATATTATACCACTAATAAATTAGATGTTAGTCTGGAAGTCGATCACCTAGATTTAAAGAAGAGGTCATTTGTGGAGGCTCGATCTTTATAAGCCCGGGGGGGACCGACTTTCAGCAAACCCTTGTGGCTAGGTATTTTTCACATATTTCGTTCATTGTTTGTAGTCGTCCGTGACTTACCCTTTGTTGTTCTCCTAGTCGGGGTTATTCATTTTTATTTAGAACTTCATTTGATTCTACGTCTGTCAGGTTCTCTGATGGGGGTAGTGAAAGTGGTTGGTAATAGTATGTTGACTTCATTCTTGTTTAATATCTTTGTATAGGCTCTTGCTTTGCGAATCGCTTCCCTAGGGTTTTTCTTGTTATCGATTAGAGAGATGTGGTCGTGGGTGATTTAGGTCGGTGTGAAAGTTAGAGGTGGATTTGGATTCTCACTTCGATATGACAACTTTTTTTTTTATCCAAGAACAAGATTTGAGGGTGGATAATGTGTCGTGGGTAAATGACTTGTCCGATCAGTTTCATGTTCACTCTGCATAAAAAAAACCTTGTTGTCTATGCCCCCATGGTGGTCTCTTTGTTAGGTGATGAAATACATATCATGTTGCTAGTTTGGAAGAGTTGGGTCCGATCAATGGTTATTGATTTTTCTCGGAAAATACTTTTGGATAAGGCCGTTACTCTCAAAAACCTTTCCTATCGCCGAATTACGAGTATGTGTTTTTGTGGTCTAGCACAAGAGTCGGGTCGTCACTTGTTTATAACATGTGACGTTTAATTCAAATTTGGTATAAAGTTTTCCATTAGTTCGATTGGGAGCTGGTTATGCCATCTGACTTGTTTCATTCATTCTCAGTCTTATGTTACTTTGAAGTTGCTCTCAACTTAAGCATCAATTGAGTTTATCTAGGCATGTCATGGAAGTCACAAAATGACGTTATTTTTTTCTAATGGGTTGGTGAATGTTGTGCAATTAGTGGAACATATTAAATTCTCATCTTTGAGGTAGTCTTTGGGTATGACATCTTGATCCTCTTGTAATTTTTAACTAGGCCTTTAGATGGATTTTGAGTTTGTTGTATCATGGTTCTTGATTTTAGTTGCATCGTTTTTGCTTTTCCTTTTGACATATGCATTGGATATATGTATCCCTTGTACTCAATTTCTTTCTATATATATGATTTGATTTGCCACTCAAAAAAACATCATGCATTCACATACACATGTGTCTTGGTGGTTTTGTGGCTTTGTAGCCTTTGTTTTGTTGTCTTTTGGTATCTTTTATCTTGTATCTTTTCTCTAGCATTTTCACTTCTTGTGTAGGGTTCGTTTTTGAATAAAATTGTCTGTTTAAAAAAATAAATAAACATACACATGGCCAGTCACAACAAGTATGTAAAAAATATACTTGAACATTGTAATTACTTGAAAATAATTCAAGCTAAGAATAATAACGGTCATTGTTAAACATTAACAAATATACATAAAAATATTAATATATTTTTGTCACCAGCATAATATTCAAAAAAATTATAAAAAACAATAATATTAAAATCAGCTAGAAGCTAGGAACAATTTCATGATAACTAATTGACATATTAATTAATTGAACAGAATGTTAACCACGTTTTAAAATATTGGCCATAAATTAATATGACACTCAACAACAGTTTAAGGTCAAGTGTCACACTTTAACATCATGAACAAACAGATCATGGTACAAACATGGTTCAAGGGAGAATATAGGACAGAAAAAGTTACACTGCTGGAAGAAAACACAGAAAAGAATATCCTTGAAAGTCCTCAACAAACCTAGAGAGAGTTCATAATGGATAATAAATGCAGAAAAACAAAAACTAACATACTAATGTAGACGTGGATTGGTGCATTCCTCCCATGATTTTCCAAAGATTTGGAGCCCTGAAAAATTACCACTTAGATCACTAAATATCATCAAAATCCCCCAGGTCTTATTTAAATATGAGTTAAATATATTTTTAGTTCCTACAAAATTTTTAAATTTCAAGTTTTAATCCCTATAAATATTTTTATCAATTTTTTGTCCGTAAAAAGAAATCGTCACAACTTTAGGTCCGTACATTTAAGTTAAATCATGTGTATCCTACGAAATTTTGTATTATTTTTTGTGGTTGTGTTTAGTACGTTATAGAAATTTTTTTCGCAAAAGTTTAATTTTTTTAACAAGTGATGAATTAAATATGAATTTTTTAAGTTTTTAGCATTTAAAAATTCATATTTAATTCAAATCTTGTTAAAAATATCACATTTTTTTTGTAGAAGAGATTGCCATAATATTATAAACATCTCTATAAAATTCATTAAAATTTTTAAGTATACACATGATTTGATTTAAAAACAGAGACCATAAGTTGCGGAAGAAATTTTTTGAAAGACCAAAAATTGATGAAAATTTTTATAGGGATCAAAACATATTTAACCCTATAAAGATAGTACTAGAAGAATTTCCTTTGCCAAAAGAAGTACTAGAAATATTTGAATCAAAAATGAAAATTAAGAGCGGAAAAATGAAGTTAATTGGTCTGCAAATTTTTCCATCCTTTATAACTCAAAAACGGATTAGAGAAAATTTTCTTTTTTTTTTTTTATTTCTAATTTCATATTATTATATTTTTGAAAGAAAAAAAAATATAATTTTCTAAATCTTTAATTTCTTTTTAGTAAAAAAAAAGCTTGTTTTTAAGCAGAAACTGACTATGGTCCCTAGATTTGTGTTTTTTTTAATACTTAATTAGAGATTGAATTAAAAAAGAATTTCACACTTTTAAGTCTTTAAATTTTTGTAGTTAGTTCAACTTTTTTAGTAAAATAGCAATTTATTTTTTATGAAAATAATAAAATAAACACTGACACACATATGACATACCTGTAGAAAGATTCATGCTGGCTATAGCACAAAAGGTGGAGCGATTAGTGGAAGATGTACCATTATTACTAGCATCCCAATTTGGAGATGAATTTGGCAAGAAATTGTAATCTCCATTGTTGTTGAAACTTGTTGATGATTCCTTAGGGATCACATGGCTTTGATGGTAATGAGGATGATGATGATGATGATGATGAGAAACCATCATAGAAGGCTTCAACTTCCTCTTAATCACAATTGATTCTTCAATAACATTAAAATCATTTCTTGGTCCTTCACTATGATGATCTTGTTGATAAGCTTGAAGATTATTTTCATATTTTTTCTTCAATTCTACTTCTTGCACCCCCCTTATGTTGGAGATCTTGTTACTAGTTCTTTCCCTTGCTCTTGCTCTTGCTTTTTCCCTTGACTCCTTCATCTTACTTGCTCTAACACAAGCAGGTTCTTTGATCTGTACTCTTTTCAACTTCTTCTCTTCAAGTTTACTTCCTGCACCTTCCTTATGTTGTTTTAGGTTTGAAGAATTATTAGTAGCAATTTCGGAATCTTCACAATCTGAGGAAGATGTGAAGCTTTTAGCATCACCACCAACTTCACTAGTGTTGTTTCTTTGCTTACTCTTAGTTAGATCCTTAATTGCTTTCTTAGATTTTGTGAAAAGCCAATCAAGTGTGTTGCTAGCTTTGTCAAACCCTAACATGTCTTGAAGATCGAAGAACTTTCGAGCGATCTCAATCGAAAGCCTCACTCTTCGATCTCTCAAACCTTGAGAAGTGTAAATCTTACTGTGTCGGTCTTTCTTCACCGGTTTCTTTGTGAGAAAACAGGAAATACCATAGTGAGAAGAACCACCAAGAGATGAAGGATCTTGTTTAGGCATTGGAATAGCAATGTTATTATTATTGTTACTATTATTGTTATTTTCTTGAGAAGCAGCCAAATTGGTTAGGGTTTCTGGAATATTTGTAATGTTATGAAGATTAGGATGAGGATGATGATGAATTGGTATGTAAGGAATTGAAAATGGATCATGAAAAAGTGTGTTGTTGTTTGAAGAAGCATTTTCAGGATTTAGGAAAGGAAAAGGAAAGAGTGAAGAAGTAGAAGAAGAAGAAGAAGAAGAAGAAGATGAGGGAAGAAATGAAGGGTAAGGGTTTGAACTGTAAGGGAACATTGGAAAATTCAATTTAATTTTTTAGCCCTAATTTCTTTTGTGAGAGGAAGAGGACCCCTTATGGTGTAGAAGAAGAAAGTATCTATCTACCTTCCTTTGAGTAATGAATTGGTTTCATCTCTTCTTCTAAGCATAAACTTAACAGTCCATACATAGTCATGTTCCTCTAAAAAATCATTTTATATAAACATTTTATCCAAGAATTTAATTAAAAAAAATTAAAAAAGTGTGCTATTAATGAGTATTATTAATGAGAACTAATTTATACTCAAGAATATGATAAAAAATAGTAAAAATGTGTACTATTAATGAGTGTTAATTTATGTCCAAAAATGTTATATTTTTTTTAAAAAAAAGAGTACTAATCTATATCCAAGAATTTGATAATAAATATATATATTTCAAATACTGACACATATTCCAGAAGAAAAGTAGGAAGAGATTTCAATTAGGGCAATGATGAAGTTGGATTTGATTTGCATAGTTTATATTAGTTACTATTATTATTTTGTGAATAAATTATTGGTTGGATCAGGTTTTCTTGTACTAATAGATTGTAGGGTAGAGAGGGAGAGTAATTGAGGACAAGACACACATAATTTGTGGGTTATTTTGCCTCATTACGTGGAAGCAAACGTAAGCAGAGGAAGGTCAAATCATTCAACATACTTTGACCATGTTCTTCTTGCATATATGTGTGTGGGATATTTTGATTTGGTTAGGGTTAGGGTTCCTTTTTGCTCAGAGAATTTGAAGGAATTAATGATTAAATGAAGTGCAGTTAGGTTAGTACATGTTTTTGTCTTAATCTAATTAAGCATATGATTAATTTATGTTGTGGTGTAAAAGTTTTTCATTTTGAACTAGGAATTAATTAGGTTTATATATTGAGCTATATATTATAAGGTACGTATGGTTTTGCTTTCCTATCAAACAAACAAAGGGTTCAACTTTTTATCCAAGCCAGGGCCATAAAGGTGGACAAAACCGGTTAAATAGTGTGAATCATGTGTTCCTATGAAAAAATCTTTTTTTGAGTAAATTCTATGAAAATATCTTACATCTAATTTTTAAAATATTTAACATTTTATCACATTAATCTTTCAAATGGAAATTGCTGGATGTCACAAAGTGTCAACAAATAATATCATCGTTGACCGGTGTTTTCGTCAAAATTACAAATTGAAAATTTTATCCTTTATTTTGAAAAATCTAAAACACGTGATTTTCAAGATATAAGTTCAGTAGTTAAAGTTTGACTTTATAATCATAAAAGACATAGTTCAAATCTCATTAGTCCGAGTTTGACTTTATAATCATAGAAGACATAGTTCAAATTTTATTAGACACAGTTTTAATTTGATCATATTTTTAGTATCACTAATATTAATAGAAAATTCCCTTCCACAATTTTTCAGAAGAAAAAAAAGGGTTCCATAAAAAATAGTCACAAAATTAGAAAATCATCTTTCATAGGTGTTTTCAATCAAAATTAGATTGCAAGTTTTCTTCTTTCTTCTGAAAAATATAATGTGTGACTCTTTTTGATCATGATATAGTTTGTGTAATATGTTTCCGTTTCGACATTGAACCATACCGTTTGTACTAAATTTTATGTATTATTATTTAATATTAATTTTTTACTTAAAATGTTTAATATATGTCTTTAGATCGTTTTTTAGAGGTCCGTATTAAACAAAACTCTCGTGACATATAGCACTACTTCTCTAAAATATATATTTTTAATGAAAAAACTATTCAAGGATTTCTTTTTTATGAGAAAGTATGAAAATAAGGTGAGTCACTCCATTATTAATTGATATAAGGCACCAATATCAACTAATTGATTAGTTTCCGGGCATTCTTAAAGGAGTAGCTTGTCTGAGTTGATACTTTGAAAGAGTTAATCTAATGTATGAGGTTCAGAATTATTATTATTATTATTTTTGGTAAAGTAGTTTAATGGCTTAAGATTCACTTATTAAGGTGAATAATTGAAGTGTTCGAGATTCATACTCCAGCTTTTACATAAATTAACAGTTCTACTTTTTCTACCACTAATTAACACATTTGACAATAAAAATAGTTTTGAGACGTAAGAGGGTCTCTTTGAAAAGAATTGCGACCAAATCAGATTTTTAGCAACTTTAAGAAAATTAATGCCACATATAGAGAAGATGAGAGTTTAGCTATGAATTCTTGACCACATGTATCAATTTGTGCTTGCTCATTGAGCATATTCTAGAATTCATATTGCTTATCTAAATAAAAAATCTAGAATCATATTAAAAGCAAATAAATCTATGTAAAAATATATACTAAACCTATCTGTAAAACACTAGCAAATATAAAATTTATTAAACATACCAACTCATCAAAAAAGACAAATTGGTAATTACAAAAATTAGGGTTCTTTAGAGTGGCCCGTACTACCTAGTGTCACTTTCAATCCAGAAAATTCATCAAAACTCTGACAACAATTGCCTCTGCCACACTTTTGATGATGTTTTGGGAAGGTAGGGGTCGTCCCCCAACTCTCATATCAATCAAAGAATTGGTGTTTACACATAGTCATATGGTTTCTTACTCATCTTTTCTTTTCATAACCAATTGATATTTAGATCTGTACCAACACAACACCTGGGAAAAGAAAATTTATATATTATAGTATATACTTAGTAGTTAGTACCATATATATTGGTGTATATCTGAATTTTAGTACTTGTTTAGGTACGTAATTTCATACGTAGCATAGTGATAAACCTCAAAAAGAATTCGATGATGACAATTAGGGTTAGGGCTATAATATAATTGACATTTTTTTCTAATTTAACTTTTTCTAATTAAGGACCATAAGACCTAATATGAAAAATAAAGTGAATGGATGAAAGATTTCATGTTACGTTTTTCCAAAGGCAAAACAAAAAGGGAAAGTAACTGTCTATTGACTTATTTCTTTTACCTGCCTTATATAGTAAATCTAGTAATCACACAAATCACAAATACATGATACGTTTTATTGTCCCTTCAAAACTTTTACATGTACGTGCAAGTAGTACCTTAATTAGGTTATATCTTCGACAAGGATGGGTGTTGAACAAACTACTAAAAAGTTGAAATAACATCAGAAATGTAGAGATAGCAAAATGTAAAAACTCTTTTTTTATTTATATGATATATACATATATTTGTCATTATAAAAAAGCAAAATGTAAACCCCGTCTTTAATTATGTGGCTAAGTATTAGAGACGCTATAAATTTTGTGAACAAATTTAATATTTCGTTTTATATATGAAATACGAGAAAGTCTTACTTTGGCACATAAATGGAGAATTATAAACGAGAAAGATATTAGTAACAACCATTTATGTGCGTGTCTAAACATTTGTTATTCGTGTCCAAGTAATTATTTCTCATGAAATATGATACTTAAATTGATGGAACTTTTTTTTTGGCGAGGAAGAAAGTTTTGTGGAGTACGTACATAACGTGCTAGCTTGAGAGTAATATTATATCTTTGATTGGCTAGGAATAGAATTGGTTAGGCCATCTAACATCTCTTTGTTTTTCTACGTTGTGATTTTAGGGTTCCTGGGAAGTTAGGGTTAACACTTTTGAGTTAATATTTAGTTTATTTCTTTTAGTTTAGTATTGAATTTAGAGTCATTTTGATTAAATTGTTATTTTTAATTATTTAATCAATTTTTTTTTTAAACGGATAAAAACTTATTTAAAGCGCAAATCAAGCACAAGACGGGCAAGGCGCGATATAAACTAAAATACAAAGAATCAATTAAGTGTTTATGCTTCTTCATTACCCAGACATTTTGAGTAGTTTTTGTTTAATTTTATTTGTTCATCTAAATGTGGCAATGGGGGGTATGTGGTGTATTACAATGTGGGACTTCAGTAATATGATTTGAATTGAGAGTGGAAATTATGAATGCTTGAGATTAGACATTCTTTCTTCATAGTCTATAAATAGATGTGGACCTTTGAAACTGCTATAGTTTCTGGAAAAATTTATGTTTAATTTTAATTTTAAATCCACTAAGAGATTATGGATTTCTTATGATGAAAGGCTTAATTGCAAAGAAATTAGGGTTAAACAATATAGGAAATTGGGAACAACAAGAATAATTAATTCAATATGTATTGTCAGATTAATAGTGCAAAGTTAGTATCCAGAACATTTAGAGTGAAAATTGTTCTTGAGCATCACCCTCAATGCCAACAACGATGACGGTGAGGACCATTTCAAGTGAAATTAGAGAAGAAACAATGTTATTCTTTAATTCTTTTGAAAAAAGATGTTCAATAAAGGAAATTTTCATTTTATAGTTCACTAATGATGAAGATGCAAACATTCATTTCTTTTTCCTTGTTAAAAAAAAAAATCATTTCTTTTTCAACGATGTTTTATGGTTAAAAGTAAAGCGATGGTAGGTTAAATTCACATAGGAGAAGACTAATCTTGAGCAGGCTTTTGACTTCTTTTTATTTAAGAGAATTATGGTCTTTACTAATGCCAACCTTTTAACCAAGGGATTTACTTTTCCCACCTATCACCTTCTCGCACGTCCTATATTTTTTAGGAAAATGTCCATGTGATTTTCGGATATTAGAATCCGAACTAAGTTTTTCCTTTGTTATGGGGTGAAAAAAAAAAGAGTTTTTCACAAATTCGGATTTTATAATTCGAAAACCTTAAAAAGTAGGGCGCGTTCCTTTCTTTTTTTCTGATTATAGAATCCGAACACACAATAAACACCATTTTTCGGGGAAAAACAGTTCGGATTATATAATCCAAACTATATCAGCACAAATTCAGAGTCTATTTGTAATATGGATAACCAATTTAAGGACAATATTAATCTTCCTAACACTCATCCTTCTGTTTTAGGTTATTGTTAGCGAGTCTTATTAAAAAATCTGGTTTTCGGGCTACTTGATCAGATTGCTCCGAAACTTCCTCAGAAATCAGAACAAAATCAAGGATCAAGTTTTTTAGACCAATTTTAATTTTTTAAAATTTTTCATTTTCTCAAAATAATCTGAAATTTTTTGTGTTAGTTTTATTTGATTTTTAGAAATTTTTTGTGGTCTTTTTATATTTTTATGATTTTATTTGACAAGTTTTTTTTTCTTCATTTTTTTACTTTTTTTTGTTGTTTTTAGAAACAAAATTCAAAACCACTGAAATATAAGAGATTATGATTGCTGATTATACGTAAGCATTTTTCGGATCATAAAATCCAAACTTTGTTTAGATGTGTTTGCATTTTGGAATCCAAAATCCCATGGACATTTTTGTAAAAATTATAGGGCACGTGAGAAGTAGATAAAATGGAAAAAAGTAAAGGGCCTTTAACTAAAACATCTAATGGCTCAATTTCCAATCATTTAAAAACAACAATTTCTTTTCCGTCCTATTCTCTTTTTTCTTTTTTTGTCAAGTAACCTAGTGGCTGGAGCTCACACAATTTAATTGTGAAGAAGTGGAGTGTCCGTGGTTCGAACCCCAGCCCTTGCATATAATATGCAATATCCCTACCAACTGAGCTATGCTCACAGGGATCCCGTCCTATTCTCTTATCACGCGCTCGACTCAATTCTGAAAATACCTCGTTCAGATTATATAATTCAAACTACTTTTTCAGAATTTTTGTATTATATAATTCGAAAAAGTGTTAACCAGATTTTCAATCAACTTTACAAAGTAGTGACATACATTATTAGGATGAAATAAGTGAAAATGAAAAGGAAAAAAGATATAAATTTAAAGAGACGTCAAATAATTGAACATGTTTTACTATTTGATCAATACTTCATAATTCATTTACATTAACATAATGCTTATTACAACAAATTGTTAGACATCTAAAATTCATCCCTTAAATTTTTATTATGATAAAAATATAATAAATTTTAGTAATTTCCAAATTTCAACCAAACAAAGCGGAAATTCTTGTTCAATTAAGTTACAAGTACTATTCAATAGTAAATATGATCCTCAAGTTTGACACTCATATTTCCCATTTTAATTTTACGACTTGCATGATTTTGTAAACGGAGATTAGTATCATCTCTTGAGTATGGTTTAGAGTGGTGCTCTTATCCAATGTCGGTTGCTTTCTTCTTTTTTTTTCATTTCTTTTTTGGCTTTCTTCATGATTTCTTTGGTCTTGCCTTGTAGGTTGAGGTTTATAGTGGTCTTTTTTTTTTTTAACTATAGTGTTCTGTTTTTATATACATGTATTGGAATTCCTCAGTTTAATATAATATATAAGAAGGGATCCATTGACTTCAGGAATAACTCTTTAGAGTTGCTCCAAATCACGACCCTTAATTTTAATAATAGTCAATGGTTAAGATCAATTATATTAATTACTAATGTGAGGATTTTCTTAGTCCTACATTCTGAATCCGACAAAAAAAACAAAAATTGTGCATTCCTCGTTAAAAATGACTTGTTTTTCCAATTCTTTATTGTGTTCGTACCGTGTCTCTCCCTCAAGGATTTTAATTTTCTTCTTTATGATGTTCAAAGCTTCTTAGGGTTCTTCCTTTTTAATTTCATTTTCTTTCATGTTCTTTTCTTTTTCATGGCCTTATTTTCAATTGATTAATGCAACCTTTGCCGTTGATTTTCAATAGATTATTGTAAGATATTGGGTGAATGATATAATTAAAAAGAGTTACAACATATTGCAAAAAAAAAAATATATATATATGAAAGCCTCTAAAAAAAGGAAGGCATATGTAGCTGGTTAATGTTAAAAAATGGCTCATTTTAATAAGGTTAAATATGTTTTTGGTCCCTATAAAATTGGGAACTTATATGTTTAGTCCTTACTTAATTTTAATAGGTTTTTTAGTCCCTTCAAAAAATAATTACTTCTAATTTGAGTCCCTGCTAAAATAAAGTTTGTTTAACTATCCTTAAACTCTTAAATTTTTGAACGATTTTTTTAACACAAGTTTAGAACACTATGAAAAGTTTATTTACTAAAATTTAAAATTTTTTAACATGAAACGAATTAAATATGAATTTTTTTAAAATGATAATAAAAGTTAAAGATAAAAGTAACAAAATTTGGACGTAGAAATTAAATTTTGTGACAATTTTTTGCATAGGAACTTTTAGTAATATTCTTAACATGTCTGCAAAAAATTGTTCAAAAACTCAAGAGTTTAAGCATGGAATAAACAAATTTGAATTGAGTAGGGACTAATACTGAGTGCAATTTTTTTTAGGGACTAAAAGAACTATTAAAATTAAGTAAAGACTAAACTAAAAAGGTCCCAATTTTTTAGGGACCAAAAACATATTTAACCCTTCTAATAATAATCTACACAATTACCCCATTCTTGATAAGAATGACATGATCAATATGTTTTAGCAACATGTAGTGGTAATGAAATCGAGGAACAGTACCTGATACTTGTGCTAAATTAGGTTAAGCCGATTCTTTGCGTTTTAAGATATAATGTTTAACTTTCAAAAAAAAAAGACAATGATATTTGTATGTTCGTGATTTAACAAATTTCGTATGTTTGAGTAAGAAAACCCTCACACTAGCAATTAATATAATTAATCATAGTCATTAACTTGTATTAAAAAGAAGGGTCATGATTTGGAGTAACTCTAAAGAGTTAATTTTGGAGTCGATGAATCCCTCCTTTTTATTTATTCTAATGAGACTCTTATTAATTTTGTTAGTCCAGAATTTGTTATTCTATCTGATTCAATGTATTGTTAACAATAATTTGATGCACAAATCTTACCAACCAACAACACAAATGTTTACAAACGAGATAATTAAAATTAAAATACGCGAAAATCACAAAACATAATCAACAAGCAAAAATAACTCAAACGCCAACGTAGCATAATCTTAGAACCAATTCTAAATATCTCAAAACAATAACCAAATCCAGCCAAAAACAAACACATAATGAAACTAGAAATTAAATTATCTACTATAGAACCAACATGTTGATCACTCTTCAACTTCAGCTTTGGTTCCATCCTCAACTGTCAACTCATCACAGACTCTCACATATGACATACAAGTAGCCATATGAAAAACAAATGAGTGGAATATGAAAATTTGAATGCAATATTATCATAACACACAAACATATTAAGACATCATGTACACATATCATATAACCTTCAATAATGTATGACAATTCTATTATGCAACACTAATATACTTCAACGATGAAGATACAATTATCTTTGCTTTGATACATATATAGACGCCACTTGCCACCACTTAAATTGAAGAGTCTTGTTGAGGTGATTTAGTATCAACATGAACATGTTAGAGGTGTCCCACATTTACATAAAACCTTATTATGAGCGTCACTGCCAAGACCACAATAGTTCTCTATTATGATTCTATTAAGGTATGAACACACAAATATTCTACTTATGAATGTTCATTCTTAAGCTCAAGTGTGAGTAGTTAAGTCTCACATCGACTATGAATATGTTAAACGTTGAATATATACAAAAGAGGTGACCCATATCTCTAATGCCATAAGATTTTTGTTGGAGATCAGTGTATTCATCTCTTGTGAACCTATATCATTAACTCGTTGTTGCTCTTGACGCTCCCCAAGACTTTCGAACAAGTGGTATTAGAACTTTGGTTTGACTTGATGGTGGAGTGGGAGCGGATCTTGGTACTGGACTCTTGTTTTGAAAATCCTTCTAGTTGTGTAGTTAGAAGCCGTGTTATGTTGGTAATAAATTTTGTGCAAGTATATGATAAGGAAGACTCATACTCGAGGGAAATATTGTTGGGTTCAAGTTTGAGGGGTTAAGTTCCATATCAACTATGAATAGGCTAAATGTTGGACACACACACATATACATTCCTTAAAGTTTTGGATGGATAAGTGATATCTTCCTCTTTTGTTCGTTATGGAACAATGACTCATATTACTCATGACGCTCCTCCGAATACCCCTAACACACATGCAATATGATATTTATCATACCATAAATATCATTATTCAATATTTACATAATCTATAACTAAAACTAAGAATATTATAATGACATTCACAATCATAATATAACTATGACATTTTATTATACTACATATATTAATAATCATCACACAATAATCCTTTTTTAAAATGATTATTTTTTATACAATATTGTAGATGAAAAAGAGTACAAAAGTTACTACATCCACAAATGGGAATTAGTACGGTGGTATTACAACCACAAACCAGAAAAAACCAAATTCAAGTTACATGCTTACCTAATCATACAATCAATCAACTTTAGGTGTCAACTTTCTTGCTTTCATCAGTCTATTAGTAGGTGTAACCCTTACTACAATATTGTATCAAACTTCAAAAACAAATCCTTAGACCTCATGTTATGATAACTTCAGTTGGTCAGGGATGAAAATTGTGCTAATAGGTGATATTGTCACTTTGTTAGGTATCTTCGTGTATAGCGACGAATCTAAAAATTTTAATAAGTTGGGTCATAACATAAAATTTATATAAGTGTAGTTTATAATTTGTCTCAAATGTTGATTTTTTTAAAAATATTTTTTCATTTCTAGCATATTAAAAAAATAACACTAATTAATTATCTAATTCTAATACAAGCACAAGGGCTAAAACATAATAAAAATTGGAGAAAAAAATATAAAATCTCAATGATATGTATGTACTTGTTTAATAGTTTGTCGTAGTGTTATGAATATACAACGTGGCGAGAATAATTACATGCAAGCAAGTTCATAATGCATAATTATCTAAGTATGTATGGGTTAAAAATAATAAAGGGTAATAGTCATTTTGATCCCTAAATGTATAACAAGTTGGCACAATAGTCTCTCAATGTATTGAATTTCCAAAATAGTCCCTGATTGTGCGCTCATTTGTTAGTCAAAATAGTCCTTGACGTTAAAATATAGGGACAAATATGAGAGTAAGTAAATCATTATAGAGATCAATATGACCATAAGTAAGTATATTGAGGAACTAATATATATGACAATATTAACGAAGTATTTTAACGTAAGAGATTATTTGAATAACATAGAGCACAATAAGGGACTATTTTAAAATTTCGATACATTAAAGAAATATTGTCGCTATTTGTTACATATTTATAAAACAAAATGACTATTACATCAAATAATAATGAACGAGTGGGGGTAGTTGACCCCACTGCCCCGATCCGTGGTTGTTCGTGTCTTTCTCCCAGCACACAAAAGGGGTGAAAGGAGCTTATGTATATTTGACATTCAACTGTTTGGCTTATTTGAAAGGCGAGAAATGACAAAACTTTCAATGTCTTGCATCCATTGACGGGGGAGGTTGTAGAAGAAATCAAACGAGTTTTTTGGGAGTGGTTTATGGGGAGGAGTTCGGGTTACTCTTGCCTTTTTTAATGAATGGTTCTCTTTTAAGATTCTGAAGTTAAAAAAATGGTTCTCTTTTCTTCTTTGTTTGGATAGATGATTTAGTTGTGTGTTGTTTTTTTTTTAGTTTCTTTGCTACTCTCTTCATCTCAAATTAATAATCTCATTTGAATTTTACACGGTTATTAAGAAAATAATTAATAGTGTTTATTTTAATGATAGAATGTGTAACATTTACTAAAACTTCTTTATTAACTATAGTTATTGGGATAATTATAGTTGATTGAAATGCAATAATAAGAAAAAAGATAAGTAATATTAGAGGGATAAGTAAATTAAGACAAAATAAAAAAGCAGAAAGAGAATACCTAATTTGAGACGTATAGAGTATTATTTAGGTGGTAAGAGTATTACTTATATGTAATTTCTCCGTCGGAATTTGGTACCTTTTCTAATAAAGATTATTATTTTCTGTTAATTTTTTTTAGCAAGAATTATCTTTTTCATGAAGCATCTTGATCTTCTCCATCATATCTTGAACTAATTCAAGTCCAAGTACAAAAATTTCTCCTATTTCAAATCGACAAAGTGCTTCCTAATTAGTAGGATTTTTTTTTTGTTGTAATCAAACTCTTTTAATGGTAAGAATTTATCCTAATTGGTGGGAATGAACTCTCTCAATTTATTTTCTCTCATGTTTTCTCAAGTATCCATATCTTTATGCTTAAATCACATTTTTTATAAAAAAAATTTCTCTCCTTTGTAATGGAAGGTGGTAATTCCAATGGACTCTCATTTGACAAGAGAGGGTAGTATCTTTCAAGACACAAGCTCTCAACAAGTCTTCAAAATAGTGAACCGTTCTCCCATATACTTCATAGTGTATGGTTTTATTTCATCATTGTTTATGTGTATGTGTAGGGTCCTACATGATCAAGTCTCACACAGTAAGTATCAATCAAGGTCAAGTAAGAAAAGCATCATTACAAATTTCCAATTTTTGGTCCTTTTCTAGTTATGATCGAAACTGTTTCGTTGAGGATACTCAAGACCATTCACAAGTATACTTTTGGTGCAGTTTTTTATGTGCTGAATTATGCAACGCCAAAGGGAACATTGGGTTATTGCAAACTCACCGGACCCCTCCTCCTTCTTCAGCTACACAGCCAACATTAAAATTAATGCTCACTATGCCACTTTCCAGTGAGATATGGCTGCATAACAATAGTATGTTTGAAGGACAATGGCTAGAATTGTGACATATGGTTTATGGTGGATCTAGGTTTGAAAATTACTCGGTAACCGATGTTGCGCACTACTACTCAGACAATTACGTGATCAGTGTTGATTCAGTAAAAATAAGATAAATCATCTATTCTATATTTTCCTTCTTTTTTTGTTGAATCAACACGGACCGAGCAACTAAATTAGAGTACTTGTGAGGATAAGTAATACTAATAAAAAAAATTGAACAATAAAATGAATTATATGTAATTAAATGAGAGAAATACAGTTAGTACTTAACCTATCAAACAGGGAGAAGTACAAGGGATACTCAACCCAACAATAAACAAAAGAAAACGCTTGTCCTCGTGAGCTTAGCACAGTTGTTAGGGACAATGTATAATATATGCAAGGTCCGAGGTTCAAACCTTAACCACCACCCAAAAAAGAAAGAAAGAAAGAAAACACCTAAAAAAGAAGGCAAAGTGATGGATTCGAAAATCACTCAAAATACATGCAAGACCCCCCCTCTCTCCTAGATAGAAGCCACCTCTAAGAGGTAACTTACTTTTATATCATAGACTATTTTGTGAATATTCGGATTCTTGCCGCAAAAGATAATTCTATTGCTCGCCTCCCAAATTTTTCGGACCATTGTTTGTCAAATTCACACTAGTCCTTTCCGATGCTTGAAATTAGAGCAGGAGTAGAAATAATCAAAGAGAATGATAATGTTTTCGGGTAAAATCAGACTCGTATAGTCACCTACTTGAAAATATGATACCAAACCGATCTAGCAAAACCTCACCTACAAAAAGGACGATCTTCCTCCTTTATCATTCCCACACACCAAACACCATTCGTTGATCTCTCGTCACCGAGAATACCCCTCTAGACACTAAATGTAGATACTTTTTTTAATCAATATATGAATTACCTTACCTACATTGTAGAAGTCTAACCCGGACTCAACATTGTTGCTGATTGGTTGTATGTTTTAATTATGCATTCATAATATACTTTTCCATGATTATTAACATACTCCGATGCAAGGCCAGACCAGTATCATGATGGTTTATGATATGCATTTAAGGAATCACATGAAGTTGGTTCTTGAGCACAACGCAAATGGATGATGAATATGATTGATCTTACACTCAGAATTGATCAGCATATATAGTTTGAAATCGGTGACATCACAATCTTGTTATATCTCTAACTCAAAATTCATTACTTGAATGTGTTTGTTTATTATTTATTTATTAATACTAGATCTAAAATGAACTTATCATTTCTATTTTGTTGGACAAATCTCGATGCATTTTTTTTTCTTCTTAAAATTCAGTTTAAATCAAACTAAAACATGAAATCTATGTAAGGTTTCAAAATAATTTAGGTATATATTACATTCAAATAAATTAATTGTACTTACTGGCTAGTGGAAATTTAAATGATTTTCATCATGCAGCACAAATAATTATTATTGAGATAGATATTTCAGATGCTATATATTTATTGTACACAAGTAGATCCCTCCAACCTTCTGGTCCTCAAACCAGCAAGATAAATTTGTCTTAAACTTCTAAAAATATAAATTTATTTAATGAAGAGGTCTTATAGTATACTATTTTTTAAAATAAAATTAATATTGTTTGAATAAATTAATATTAAATCAATTGAAAAAATATTAAATGAAATTGATTAGATTATATTAGTTTAATAAATCATTTTGTATTTTGTCTCCGTGAACTTAACTCACTTGATAAGGGATAATGCATAATATATGTGGCCGGAGTTTGAATTCCGGAAACCTCACTTATTCATCTGTAAGATGAATTTATCTAGGCGCTAAACTATTAGGAAAAAAAAATGATTTTGTATTCTAAAATGTCCAAAAAATGAAATTTAAACAATACTTTAGAGACTAAAATCAACTCAAATCTCCCTATATATGTTGTTGATTACAACAATTAAGAAATCAAATTTTTACATAATCACATGCTCAAAAAATTCAAACATTTGTCTCTTACAATTATACCACAGACCACACCATGTTGTTTTTAAAACAGTCATCAAACTGTCTTATCATATGTATTAATGCTTTTGACTTAGTACGTACTGAAATTTTACTTTCTTAGTACAAATAAATCATTATCTCTTTTAAATTCCCCCCTTTTTCCTCTTTTTCCCTATCTCACAATTCTCAAGCCATCATGAATAAGCTATTGATAAAGGAAATAACGGTAATTGTCAATGTCCCTGTTGTGTTGCTTATCCCGTTACAAAATTGGCACATTTGAGTACAACAATTTTTTTCTTTTTTAATAGAGTACATATCAAATTCAAACCATTGATGTTGATCAACATTCCTCTTTACCCTAATTGCATGCTTATCAATTCATGTACTTCATTCATTTAACAAGAGTCACGATATAGCTTTCATACCATTTGGTTGGTTTCTGCTTGAATTTTGTGGAAAGAACACACAATAATCGACTATTTGGTCACAATGAATTAATAACATCACAAATCAGCGATGGTGTCAAAAATTCAAACCATTGATGTTGATCAACATTCCTCCTTACCCTAATTGCATATTTTTACAAGTTACAAAATCATATTTTTAAAAACCTAATCTGGTAATTATTTGGAGAGCAACTGGGTGCTACTTACAAGGGAATAGAGTAAATTGTGCCTAAATTGTAGCTCAATTTATTAACTTGTGATTTTGTATATCAATTACACGGAAGGTTTTAAGGAAATAATTAAATCTTACACGTTAATTAAATCTGATGGCTGATATTGAAAGTTCTCGTTTCTCGTATAAGATATTGGTTCTCATCGGATATGAATGTGTCTTTTAGTAAAGTTATAACTAAAAAGTGGAAATCACACCTGTAAAGTTATAACTAAAAAGTGGAAATCACACCTTGAGGTGTGGATTGTCAAAAGACACCTTCATGGGTGGCTTCTAGCAAAACCC
>Ga0228710_1003132_pt1 | contig 26350 bp, 16 predicted proteins | sample MedpolnodulmetaG_FD_177995 | JGI IMG/M metagenome (GOLD analysis project Ga0228710, IMG submission 177995) | Root nodule microbial communities from Medicago polymorpha collected in Santa Monica, California, United States - pink nodules | ecosystem: Host-associated > Plants > Roots > Nodule...
AAAAAGGTAAAACACAACTTATTTTCAGCAAGGTTCCGACAATGTTTTTAATTTCATTCCACATTACATTTTCATTTTCACCAAACAACATAAACCAAATTTAAAACATGGACAAAAATTAATTCTATTGTGTAAGAAATGTAAAATACTTAGATTTTATCATTCTCTAAAAGTTCAAGTAGAACATAGATACATTTTTGAAATAAAAAGCAAAGAAGAAACCTAACAAGAGAAAAAACATGACATTTTATAAAAGTTTTCATTGAGTTTCTATGAGTATTAGTCTAGGTGACATAAATTTTAGTTAGTATTTTTATTATGTTGCGGTTTGGTTTGGTTGGTAAAATGAAAACCGCAAACCAAACCAAACCATGCGGTTGAGTAAAAAAGTGATCCGAATACATCCAAACCAAATGCGGTTTTTTGCAGTTTTGATTTGGGTTGGTTCGGTTTGCGGTTTTTCTATTGGGTTGGTTCGGTTTTGAACACCCCTAAATTCATGTAATACTCATTATAGGTATTATTTTAAGAGACTAAAATCAAATATTCTACGTATTACATAAATCAATTTCAATATAAGTAAATCTTGTAAGGACTTAAGCAGAATAACAATGACCAAAATCATTATTTTTCTCTAATAACAACAAATTTCTACAAATATATTATTGTAAAGTGTAATAACTACTATAGTAATACTGAGTAGAATCACGAGAGATGATAGTAAATCCATATGACGTGGTGGATAATGAATATTTTGAACAGAAACATTGGAGATTTTATTATAATTATTATTGAAATGCGTAGTATATAGTGATCCCTAGTGGGGATCCAGTTACATCCATAGAAATTAAGCCAGCTTCTTTATTGTCTTGCTTTTATTATCACAAACAAGGTATTACTTATTCATCAAGTGCAATCCCTCCAAGTTGATCAGTACTTTACCCTGCAATGAGTAGAGTAAATTTGACATTAGTTTTCTTTTCATTCACTGATCTCAATTGTTTTCATTCACTGATTTTGGTTTCATATGTTTTCATGTACTTTGTATGGACGGCTTATAAATGTTATGGAATAGGGAAAATTAAACACTTATCACTACGATGATGCCTCGTGAACAGTTAAAAATACTCCTCCGTCGTATATTAAGTGATCCTGTTGACCTTGTCACATATACCAAAACACAATTTTGATCTTAAATAACTTTACTAATCTCTTAGAAAAAATTATAAAAATTTTATATTTTGAAAATACTCACTGAGACGAATCCAACGACATCTTATATAATATTATTTTTTCTTTATATATTAGTAAAATAATACAGTCAAAGTATATTAAGTCAATAGTGCACATTTTCAAACAAGTCATCTATTACAGAGCGGAGGAGTAAATATTATTTGAGTCATGTTAATAAATGTCAAAAAGACATTGTTTGAACAGGCCCAAAAAAGAAAATATTGTCTTCCAACTATAAATCATATACTTATACTTGAGTATGTGATAAGTTCACCATTTTCTATACAAAACTTTCTTCTTTTGATTCCTTTTACAATTTACCGAGGACACTTGTAATATACATTCATCTTTGTTGTTCAAATTTTTTCTTATTGTTTTAGTTTAAATCATGACAATTTTTCTTAGAATAGATTTAAACCAAAAGGAAACATAACGACACAAACTAAAATTATATTTAAATGGGTTAATAATATCGCACATTTTAAAATAACTAAAAGTAACAATTTTTTTTATTGAAAAACAACAATTATTTATTAAAATATTATATAGAGTATTTAATATAAAATGCACAAGTTTCATTACAAACTTACTATTACGAACTTCTTAACATGTAAATTTACACATATAGAAAAACTTATAATTCAATTAGGTTATGCAATTTATGTGAGGTATGAAAATATCTCAAGTAAAAAAAAAAACCAAATATTCCACCGTTGTAATTTTGAATTTTTCATATTTTAACTTTTTACAAAGTGAATTTTGAATTATTTGCCCAAATATTTTTACAAAGTGAATTTTGGATTCTTCATATTCCACCATTCTTCTTCGCCCATAATTCAAAGTGAATTTTGAAAATAGTGTGGGAATTTCCTCAACAAAATATAAAGGGTATATGAAATCAAAAAAGAGGGTTGATTTAGAGAGAGATGTACATACGTGTTGCAGTCAATGGCGGTACTAATTTTATAGGGCAAGTTGACACCACAATTTCTAGGAAGAGTAGCAAGGGCAGAAGGATTGAGACCAGACAAGCTGAGTGCAGTGGACTTCAGACACCTGCAAACACTTTGACGCTCAGGAGTAGTTTTAGCTTGGTTATTTAGACCCCTAAGCCCATTGCAACATGGTGCAGGGACAGATGGACCAGGGTTCCTAAGGTACCCAAGGCATGGTACTACAGCGAGTTGCACCTGAGGACATGAAAGGGCAGCATTGGTCATGGATATGCCCAGAACCAAGCATATCACAGTCAAGCAAGTAACCTTGACAAACATTGAGGTAGCCATGATTGTTTTGGAAATTTTGGAAGAGGGAATGTACTTCAAATGTGTGAATGAATGTGGAGGTGATGATTGTGTTATGGTGCATAGCTAAGGACTATTTATAGAGAATGTTATACTGAATCAACTTTGCTTCCAATGTTTTAACATTTATTGTGTGAGGAGAGTTTGCCACCTAACAAAATATCAAGAACATCCGTCAAAAAAAAAATCAAGAACATATTTCCTAAAAAAAAAATATCAAGAATAAATATCCAACACGATAAAAGCTTGAATACCTATTTAATTATGAGAAATGGAACATCTATCGTTGATAAAATTAAAAGGTTGCCATGTACAAAAACAATAAATAAAAGGTTGCAGAGATATATATGTTGGGGGGAAAGTGTCAATCCACAATTTTCCATGTACTTTCTAATATACTCCCTCCGTTTCTTTCTAATTGTCGCTTTTGTAGAATTTTTTTGTTTTTAATTAACCGTCACTTTTAAAGTTCAATACAAAACATTAAATGTTGTTTTATTATATTCCTCTTAGTTATTTATCACGGAGAGAGAAATATAGAGAAAACATTTTTATCTCTTACTACCTCAAACTAGCTACCTAAATCCCCCATTTTAGGTCTCACTTAATATTAAAAATGGTTTTGTTAACTGATGCCTCCGGGGCATTGGTTAAGGAAGCCATGAATAGAAATTTTGTCTTGGAAATATAAAGTGTTAATTTTTACTAAATAATGATTACATCATTTTTTTTGAAAACTTTCTTGTTTTGTATGCTTAACTAATACCTCTAGAGACACTATTTAGCATTCCCCAATTAAAAATGATTGGTTTCACCATATCTCTCAACATGACGGTAACCCAAACAAAGAAAAACCTCTCTTGACACGTATTTTTTGTCAAGCGCATCAATTAACGATCGAACCATTATTAGATAATTACGAGATTAAAACATCTACTACCTCTATGGCGCTAAATTGATAAGGGTCATGTTAACTTGTGCCTTTAGGGCACAAGTTAAGGAGTTTAAAATGGAAATTAAAAATAAATTTCATATTGTAAGTATAACTTTTGCAACTTTTAAGATATTAAATGCACAAGTTCCAAGAAAAACTTTCTACATTTATCTTCTTAGCTTATTTTCTAATGACACAAGTTAACATTTCCCAATTGATAAAAGTTTAGTTAAGTGAAATATGTTATGTGAGGAATAGGTGATAAATTGGTAAATATCAATTGGCGTCATTTAATGCTCTCTAATGATCGCTAACTACATGTATTTTCTTTTTACGCACCGGTTAGAGATCAAACCATTATTAAATACTCTCTCCGTCTCAAATTGTATGACGTTTTAGGCATTTCACACGTATTAAAAAACGTAATTAATATTGTGTGGGAAATAGATATTATGAGTTGTTTTACAAAATTGTCCTTAATAAATTATATGGAAAAGATAAATGAAAGAATTGATAGAAGAAAGAGTAATAAATAGTTAAGGATATAATAGAAAAAATAACATTAATGTTTCCTTGGTATTGTAAAACGACATATAATCTGGGACAATTTTTTCTAAAACGGCATACAATTTGGGACGGAGGGAGTAATTAAGAGATTAAAACAACTACTACGTGTATCACACTAAATTGATAAAGTGTAGTTGTGTGAAATATATTTCCTCCGTCCCAGATTGAGTCATTTGCTCATTTCACATATATTAAGAAAAATGTATAAATGAATGAGAGAGAAAAATGGTTTTAAGTGTTTTTGTTAAGTATTTGTGCATTCTCTACTATCATAAATGCAAAGTGAAATATATTGAATTGTGAGTGATGAAAGTAGTATTAATTAAAGTTATATTTAGAAAAAAGTAATTAATGTTATATTAAAAAGTGAAATAGGTTAATCTTTTTTAGACAATATTTTTTTACAAATAACTCACTTATTATAGGCTGGGAATAGTTGGTATTTTTCTTTGAAATGATGTGAAATATAGTTATGTTCGGTAGGCATAGTTGACAAATTGGTAAATGTCAATTGGCTTCATTTAATGCTCTGTTTCTGTATATGTGATCCATGTGGTTTGGAAAATCTTTGTATGGTTTCTGCTTTCCCCAAAATGGTTATTGGGGACCAAAGAGCAGTTGCCACTTTCCGCTGAGTTAAAAGCTTCGAGGAAAATGAACGTATTTAGACAAAAGAAGAAAGATAAGTTTTTCTTCTTCAATTAAAAAAAAGTAAGTTATAAACGTTGGAAAATAACATTTATATTATATATTGAGTTTAAAAACAACATTTTTTTTTATATTTAGTCTCTCCAAATTTAAAATGGATAAATAGTCTTTTTCATCTCTGAATATATAATGATTAGTTAATTGCAATAGTTTCTCAAAGTAGCAATAGTCATAATAATTATTTTCATCTTTGAATATGCACCGGTTAGTCAAAATAGTATTTGACGAGAATAAATATTTCTATTTCTGATCAAAAAATGCTTACACCTTTCATCTTGACGCTCTGATTTAACCTTTCACACGTTAATCCATCACACTTCAACCCTCCAAGAGCTCCAAGGCCATGACGTTAAAGGAAACATTTTAACGTCAAAGGTTATTGATTGATATAGTGCACAATTAAAGACTATTTTGACTAACATAATGTACAATCAAAGACTATTTTGTAATTTTGGTACATTGAAGGACTATTGTACCTACTCATTAGACATTTAAAGACGAAAAATGACTATTTGTTAAATTTAAAATTAGTTGTTATTCTTTAGTGGCATCTTGTTGGATCATATGGAGTGATTTTATTAGACCGTGTTTGAAATCAGAGGTTAAAAATAATATCTTTTGTATTTGCAAGGATTGGATATGAATAAAAACAATTACAAGAGGTTATTAATCTTATGGGATTGTAATATCATAGGATATTTCCACAGGAGTGGCTTATCTAGGGTGTGTCTTGAATTGGAGGTGCACGAGATAAAAATGGTTATTTTAAATTTCCATGCCCCATGTGATTTGGCTGAAAAAAGTCAATATCGGTTGATATTTTGGTGAGGAAGAAGGGGATGGTGAAGGATCTTGGGTGTTGTGTAGAAGATTTTCATTTGGGGAGGGCGAATGAGGAGAGAAAAGGGAAGTTTGAGTTTTTTTTTAGAGAAGTGTGGTAGAAGAATATACTAGATTATTTGATCATTGTCCAGACCTGTTGAGATCTGTAGATTTTAAGGTTTTAGGTTCACCTCTAATGTACATCATTTCTTACTTTTTAACATGGACTATTTGGGGCTCGAAAGGTTCATTATTGCCTGTAATTTTGTTGTAGGGAGTTGGATGGAATGTGATTCGTTTTTGTGTTGACAGAAGGTTCATCTATCCAAATATAGACCAAGTTAGCTAGCAATTTGGGTTTAATCCACTACCTATTTGGGGGCTCGAATGTTTGTTATTGCATATAATTCATGTTGTTGCAGGGAGTTGGATGGTATGTGATTCGTTCTTGTGTTGATAGTCGGTTCATCCATCCAAATATAGACATAGTTGCCTAGCAATTAGGGTATGATCCATTATGTTGTTCTTATTGTTGTATTACACGTAAGTTTGATTCACTTGGATCTATTGTGTCAGGTTTTATGTTCCCCCAATCTTATGTATTTTTCCTTTTTAAATAATATATATAAGTAGTTGACATTGGATTAGAGTGGCGCGACAATTCAGTTGGGACGTCCTTTAATCGTGTCATTTTGATCTTGATTTAGCAAAAAAAAAAAAATATAATAGATTAATTTATCTTAATTTTAATTTGGGGAGGAAATTTACTTGTGTGCAACTAAACGGTAGATGCATGAGTTTGATGGATATGGTTTTGGTCTCTCATAATTAGGAGGTGTTGTGGGCCCACACCTTCTTTGTATTAGCACATTCTACTACTCATTTACTTTCTTGCATACTCAAGCCAAGTGATAAGATTAGATGTGCTTTTCCATTCAAGGGAACTTTTTCTTGTTCTGCTCTTGTCCAAGTGTCTTCTGGTTTCTCAAATTGTTTTCCATCCTCTTAAGTAACCATTGGAACATAATCACCATTAGTGAGTATCCTACACATCCTTGTATCTTGAGATTTGATGTAGAGTTGCACATTTTCTTTCTAAAAGCTACAATTTAACTCATTGAAGAAAGGTGGTCTTGATTGAGAACCTTCTTATATGTGATGAAGTTTGATGGTGAAATTCTTTGTTCATCTATTTACTTCTTTCTGAATCTTTCCTCTAACACTTGTTAGGTGCTCAAACCCTTAAAGTATAAGCTCTGATACCAGTTGAAGTAAAAATAATCATAATTAAAAATAATCTAAAAATCTAAATTATGTATCAAAATTAATTTGATACAAGAAGAGATTGGATGATTTTGTTTGCTTATGAACTATCAAATAAAGGAGTTAAGGGACAAAGAAGATGACACAAACAAGTTATTTTGGTTCACCCTAACTAGGCTAGTCTAGTCCCATAAACTGTGAGATTTTCCAATATGCTACCTGAGATACCCGCTCGGATTTTGTACACTTTTTTTTTTTTTCTGGTCTACCTGAGAGAGGTTGGATATGAGATAGATTATACTTTTCATTTGAATGATGATACCTTTTATAGAGCTTTGTCTTGGTAAGCAAATAAAAACTAGTTGTTTTTGTCCTTTAATGGCTCACCTTGATGATAAAGTTACTCTTGAAATAAGTTGTTATTTTTGGTGCTTTGCTTTCTAACTCGTGGTCTTGTTGTGCCCCTTTAGGCATGTTTCTTCCATCATTACATTTTTTTGTTTTATGAATCTAAGCTTATGGTGTCATTTTGATCTTACATTTTATCTTGAGAATTTCAATCCTTTGTATCCATTGGCTTGCAATTTTGATCTACCTGAACCACAACCTCAAGTACATTTGATTTCCGTTACTTTCATCAAAAACTTTTATCTTGACTTCTTGACGAGGTTCAATGTTGAGACACTATTTCTGAACTTCTTGGTTTAGTCATTTTGAAGTGCTTATGGTATATAATTATGATCTTCTGAAATGCAATATGAAGAGATTTTGATCTCTATTATGAAGTTCTCTTTAATTGAAGAGTTTTGTTATTAAGATTGACATGGATCAACTTCTGATCTCATATTTCCTTGGTAAATTTTGTTCTTCACTATTGTAGTGCACGTGAGATGATTCTAAGCTCATTATGAAGTCATTTTGATCATTTTGAAGTCCTTATTAGCACTTTGTGTTGTTGAGAGTCATGTTTCTTTGCATATATGTGCAGTTGTAATATTTGGTTCTAAAAACACTTAAAGAAACTTCTTAGAGAACAACACACATCAAAATCAAGTTGATCACTATGTTCAATTAAGTTTGTTATCATTAAACATAAACTTAAGATGATTTTTTTGATTTTCCTCAACAAGGTTGTCGTTATTAATCTTAACTTCACCATTGCCCACAATCTTACAAGGGTTTTCATTACCAAGCTAAAGTTTACCAATGTTATCGGGGACATAATTCTTGAAGAATTCTTTATGGGAAGTAGCATTAAAAGATGCTTCAAAGTCTAACACCGAAGATTCTTCCTTGCCCTCAAAAGAACATATCAACATGTCACCTCCTCCTGAGGTGGAAGCAGCATTTGCCTCATCTTTTACCTCATGATTCTTTTCTGGAAGCCTACATTGATTTTTGAATTGTCCCATCTTTTCATAATTCCAACACTCGATAGTTTTCGAGTTGTAACAACTACGTTGATTTCTAGATTTGGATCACCTGACCTTTGATTTACCACGTCTATTTGCTCTGGTTGAATTTCTTCCTCTTGATTCTGTATGCAAAACTTAATAGGATGGAAATTCACCCAAGTTCCTTTTTTGAATCTCTTCACTGAAGTCATGAAGTCACTTGTTTCCTTAATTAATAACTAGTTACATCATAGGTTCACCAGATTTTACTCAATATTAGTAATGTCACCTCCTAAGTACTTACTATTAGGGTCAACTCGCTTTTGGTATTTTTCGTCTAATTACTAACTAATTACTTCCTTGATAGACAAATATAAATATCAAGATATAATTATCAATATTAGGCCTTGTCACTACCTAAGTTCCTAAATGAGGGTTGCGCTTCAGAGCAGACAAATCTTACGCATAACAGTAAAACTAAATAGCGAATAGAAAATAACTAAATAAACGACGTTAAATTAAATAATTATCCAACAAAATAAATAGAGGTTCATCTTAGAACCGTAGCCTAAAAATATTTAGTTACTCATGGAAACTTAATAACTAATTACAAAAGAAATAAAACTTACCCTAAAAACATGGAGACAAGAGAGAGAGAGAGAGAGAGAGAGAGAGAGAGAGAGAGAGAGAGAAACTCCTTCTGAAAGCTCCTAGAATCCTCCTTCCTCTTAAACTTCTCCAGTTTTGAATGAGAAATTATGAATGAGGAAGGCGGTATTTATAATTAAAGTTTCCACCTAAACTTGGGATTAAATCACGGGCTTTCTTCCACAAAAAGTCACAAGATTTTGACTTTTTCGGAGCAACCAGGCACCTAGCGCCCCAGCCATGTGCCTGGCGCAAATGCCTTGCAGGTTTAGGCGCATGACGCCTACTCCATGCGCCTGGACGCTTCTGAGTGCGTTCTGGGTGTTGAAATGCATGTTTCATTGCCTTTTTCGTTGTTTGCTTCAATGTAAGTTGTCTTGAAACTTGCGAACATAGTTCCTTCCTTTGAAAAGTCTTTTGATGCCTCTTGAATCTTCATTCTTCATCTTCCCAAGGACCAAATAAATCTTTGGATGTCTTTGCCTTGTCGATTTGCATGATTTATTCGTGAATTACATCAAAAACACCTTAAAATTGTTATGTTTCATGAAGAACATAATTACATACTCAAATATAGAAAACATTACAAATTTCCCGAAATCATAGGCAATTGCTCTAATACTTCTATGTTTTGCTGGTAAAACCTACTGAAAAAGATGCTAAGAATAATGTAAGGTGACATGTACTCATCGTCAAATTCGATACAACTGAACTTAATTAGGTTGTGACAATATTAAGTTCATTGAAATGTTGCACCACAAATGTGCCTTATGTAATTCAAAGCGTAAAACTCCGTCGTATGAAATGAACTATATTTGAGGCTCATGGCTTTCGTTCTTGCCAGAAAGAGCCTTCATAACATTAACGGAGGTTTTCTCTTTTACTATGTTAAAAAAAATCGAGATAACGACAATTGCACAACATACTTGTCTATCGAGAAGGTTCCACTCATCATACTTCATAGAATCTATTTTCTTTTTTGTGAGAGGTTGATGTAGCTTTTTCTTATACAGATAATCTTCGATCTGCATCTTCCAAAAGCCAAAGTTTGCACCATTGAACTTTTAGATTTTCACCTTTCCTTCGTTTGCTTCCATGACCACACTTAAATCTAACATCCTCTAGATCTTCTGACAAATTTATTGAACCACTATTCTTTAGAACACCTCCCTGAACAAATTGGTAACACTAACCAATTTCTGTACTATTCGTGTGAATAGTACTTTTGCCAAAAATTAATAGAGATAATGAATCAGACATCATGATACCAGTAGTTAGGAAACTATGCTTCCCCATAGTCAGATTAGAGTAAGTGAAATAAACGTAGTAGCATACACAAAATTGATAACGAAGTTCGACCAATTATGCCTACTTTTCAGACTGCTGCAAATCTCTTCAATAAAAAGGGAAATATATGTGTTTACAAACACTCGCAATCTCTCACTATCCACAACCCAATTACACCTACAAATTTTCTCTAAAAATTCTCTCTCTGAGTTTTTTTTCTAACTCTCTGTTGATGTAACACACTAGTTGTATTGTTGTGTTTTTGCTTTTGATAATTTCTTCCTTAAAAATTCCTCTATTTATAGGAGAAATAAGGCAATGTGAACTTAATTTTCACTTGTCAATTGTTGCTGCAAGTTGAATGTGAAAGCTCCATATATCACTTTTTTTTTCCTTCAAAATCAGCACCGAACTATAACATAGCTTTACTATTCCAAAGAAAAGATTTACCCTTGCATTTAATGTACCGGGTGAAAGTAGACTAAGTAATTGCTTCCTGCATATTTCTTTGGTTGAACAACACCCACATGCGGTGGGTCCTACACGTTCAATAACAATATCGAGAATCACCTACCGAGAATCGTTTACCTTCTAAGATTCACGGTTATCGTGTTTTTATTGGTTAGGAAGGATGACAAATAGGGGATTGTGAAAATTTTCAGTAAGTTAGGGATTCTTCTACGAATCGTGTTTGTGGAGTTTAGATACGTTGGGTTCGTGTTGGAGAAGTTTAGTTCAATCTCTAGGAAATTTTGGGGTTCATTTTATTTTGAAACTGAGAGTTCGTGAGAATTAGGGATTTTGAGAGTGAAATGGAACCTTTGGGATTTGAGATAAGGAGAGGGAAATTTTGGATTTTTTTTTTAAGAACCGAGGAGAGTGAGAGCGACATTTTGGGATTGAGCTTTACTGCAGTCAAAGAAATGAAGCAGTCATGCTTTCAATCAAAACCTAGCCATCCGATCTAATCTACGGTTCAAATCCCACATTCTGAAAATTTTCCACCGTAAGCCAACGATAGGATAGTAATAGAGTGTTTTGTCCCAAACATCATGCATCACATAGGTACGCTCCCCGGTAGTAATTAGTGTAAAATGTAACTAATTCATACTAAGAATCAAGAGATATAACAGTAAATCCAAATGTCCTTTATTTTAATTATTATTATCGAAATACATAGTAGATAGATACCCAGTTGGGATTTGGTTACAATCGGGGAAATTAAGTCATCTCCTTTATTCTGTTTTGGTTATCATCACAAACTAAATACTTATTCATTCATCAAGTGCAAGCCCTGCTAGTTTATCCTGCAATGAGCAAGTGATTATATGACATTAGTTTCCTTTGCATATCAATTACTTATTATGAATTTAATTTTGATAACTTTAGGCGGTCAATATACATTACAACTAATAAATTTTTATTTTATTTTAGGAGTAGTTATCGTTAAAAACCAATATTTTTTATGATCCTAGGATTACAATTGATTGACGGATGCATATAAGCCTACTCCAAAAACGGGCCTTACTAATTTTAGTTAATTTTAATAAGATTTTGGCTTAAATAAGGGTTTTATTTAAGAAAAAATGATAACTAAATGGTATTTATTCTACAAAATATAATATATATATATATATATATATATATAGAGAGAGAGAGAGAGAGAGAGAGAGAGAGCACCGAGATCAAATTACACCAAAATAATGTTACATCAATGTTTTTTTTATCCGAATGTTACATCAATGTTGCACTCCTCAATATCGTTTTACGATTCATATTTTTTAAATTTGACTATTAGATTGTAAGTTTATATCATTTAGATCATCCATGCCAATTTATGCATGAATCTTAAGTAATTTGATATGTTATTGATACCCATCAAGATTAACGGTATATTCATTTTATAGAACACCATTAATCTTGGTGATTCTACAAAATATATCAAATGATTTTAGATTTGTATAAAATTTTACATGAATGATCTATATGAAATAAACTTATAATCTAACGGTTAAATTTAAAAGATATGAATCGAGTAAAACGATATTGAACGGTGTAACATTGATGTAACATTACTTTGGTGTAATTTGATCCCTCATCGAGAGATGTACTTGCTGCAGTCCATGTTAGGACTAATAATATAGCCTATATCAACACCGCAGTCTCTAGGAACGGAAGCAAAGGCGGGAAGATTGAGTCCGGGTATGCCGCCCATAAGGGATTTGAGGCAACCGCAAACATGTCGACGATCTTGCGTAGTTTTGGCTTGGCCATTTAAAGTCTTAACCCTATTGCAACATATTTCAGGGGGAGATGGACCTGGGTTTGATACGTGCGGAAGGCATGGTGTTAAAGTTAGTGACACTGCAGGACATGAAGGGGTAGCATTGGCTAATGGAATGCCCAACACCAAGCATATCATAGCCAACCAAGTAACCTTGTAAAGCATTGAACTAGCCATGATTTGGAAATTTTGATAGAGGAAATGCTATTCAAGTGTGTTAGTGAGTGTGTGTGTGTTTATGGAGATGAACTATGCGTCTCTCTTTCATGACTATTTATAGAGTGGCCCAACGTTCTACATTTATTGTGTGAGTAGATTTTTACCACCAATTAAGAATTTACAATCGGTGTGTACATTAGAATTTACAACACTCTGCATTATGCATCAATTAAGTAAGGTATTATTAATTTCCGACTAATTTGTTTTTAACGCCAAACTCATTAACTACTTGCAGATTCCATTTAATTGATTGATAACCATGGAATAAAGAAACATGTTTAGTCATTGAAAGTGAAATAAAAAATCAAATTTGGTTTCTAAGAATCACCAAAATAAATTAAATTAGCCTTTTTTTTAGAATAACCATCTTTAAAGGTATTTTAGTAATTGATGCACATTTTAAAATTAAAATCAACATTATTAATATTTTTTAATAAAATTTTCATTAAATTCAAATATAATACTTATTATGAGACAAAGGAAGTAACTTTTAACAATATTTTGGTCATAAACCAGGCATCTATTCCAACCAAAGAATAGAAGGAATCATGGGTCTTTTTCACCAATCTCAATTTCTGCACTCCGAGAATTGACCACACAAGATCAATTAATTTGAATGGTTTTCAATTTCATTAAAAAGGGTTTACAAGTTCATCAAAACCATGAAATTGGTTTTGTATATCAATATATCGTAAATTTGATATGTTACTATTGTCATTGAATTTAGGTTTTCAAATTCAATTGATCGGTGAAGAAATATTAAACGAGTGTGTCAGATTCACCACACATGGACTCTCCACTCTCTTTTAGTTAGGTTTATTACTACCTCCATCTTCAATTAAAAGACCTTTTAAGTTTTTTTTTTTTTATCTTTTTTATAAAACAATTTTCAAATTTGAATGTGCATTAATTACTTTATCACAATACATGTATTTATCTTAAATATTTTTGTGCAATATGTAATAACTACTCTTTCCATCCCCATCGAATGCATATCCTCTCCATTTCGTTGGACAATGGAGATCTCAATTTCATTGCAAATACGCTTGACACGTGACACATTTAAAAACCAATGGTTAAGATTTATTTTTTAAAAAAAAATCATTTTAATTTTAAAAAAAATAGAAAATTAGAACAAGAATAGAAACCACTTCGTCGTTTAACTTCTTCACATGACAAAAATCCACAACAATCAAACTCACCCGCCGCATTAACCTGAAATTTGAATTAAACTGAAAAGTTGCCTAGATCAATCGATGCATAAGGAAGAGTTTAAATAATCAAATTGAAACAAAACTCAGCCGTTGCTTTTTTAATGTGCCATGTGTCAAGCTTATATGTAATGATATTGAGATATCAATTTTCTAAGAAAACGGAGAGGATATGCATTCATACAAATCACTCATTTGACTGAAAATTTGTCCCTAAACATAGACTCATTTTCAAATTACTAGATACATTTATTATTTCTTCCTAAACATACTTCTAATTAATAATATTAACTTGTCTTCAAATATGATGAGTTAAATTTAATACGCATACAAAGAAATGACAATTTGATAATATTAACTTACAAAATAGACACATTAATTGCACTAACTACTCCATGAAAACATTAACTAATTATCTCTCATAAAGGGTAAATATGCAAAACAATAGCAATTGTGAGCAAAATTAATTCAACAATCAACTTTTTTAATTCTCATGTTTTAGTTTTAATGGTCTTGTATTTAGAGACGGATGTAGTATGTTTTAGTATCCCAATGACATGTAGTATGATTTAAGTAATTATGCACCAAAAATAAATAAAGTATTTATTATATTATATAAATATATATGTGTGGATTGCGGGGCTGGGTAGTATAGTAGCTCCCTTACCCGCACTCATACCCACTTAAATTTGTGGGTAATTACCCGGACCCAAACGCATATCCATGAAAGCGGGATTTTAGCATACCCATTGCAGGTATTTTTTGTAGGTGCCCATCGTATCTGGTCCAATTGCCATCCTTAGTGTGGTTGCCTTCAGAATGTCTCTAGTTCAACTTCCAGATCTTGTTTTTTTTTTTCTTCATAATTATTTCTCGGTTAAATATTAATTTAAAAAAAAAAACTCAATGGGAATCGTATCTGGGACATAATGTTGATATTCAACACACATTTACACTAGGCTATAGAAATTTATGTGTTTTTTGGTCGAAATAATGGTATGTATAGTAGTATTTGACCACGGCCTCCAATTTGTTAAGTTGTCTTTAGTAGTTAGAAGGTAAAAATATTGGGTCACTTTATTTTTTGACTCTGCACCTCCCTGTCATATAGGTTCATGACTCAAGACTAATTATAAAGAAGTCACTGACTCTGCACTTCCGTTGTCACTTTAGTCTCTTATGTTAAATAATTATGTTAAGTGTCACAAGGACTAAAGTGAAAGTTGAAAATTGTCATTTTAGTCCCTGAACCAAAAATCAATATCACAACTTGAATCTCAAATCCCTTGAATTGAAAATCTCAAATCCATAATTTATTATCTTATTTGACAATATTAATATAACATTTTTTTTTCAAAATATAGCATTATTTTATTTAAAATTAAAAAATAGAGATTAATAATATCAACATAATTTCTTTTTGTGCCACAATTGGTTGTTTAATACTTTGGACAAAATTTTACTGTTAAGCATAAAAAAAAATACATAAAACTTTCAATACAATTTATAGAACATACAATATTCAATGCATCTGAAGAAGAAAAAAAGTCTACAATGTTTAAAAAAAGGTCACATTTTTTTTACAAGAGAAAAAAGTCACATATTAGTGTTTTTTTTTTTTAAGGATTTAGGGATGACATTTAAGGATTTAAGATTCAAATTGGAGATATTGATTTTTGATTCAGGGACTAAAGTGACCATTTTCTACTTTCACTTTAGTCCATGTGACACACTTAACAGAATTATTTAACAACAGAGACTAAAGTGATAACCGAAGTGCAGAGTCTGAGACTTATTTGTATTTAATTCTGAGTCAGGGACCTATGTGACAGGGAGGTGCAGAGTCAGAGACTAAAGTGGCCATTTGCTCTTAATATATTCGCTTGAAGTTTTATTTTTATATTATTGATTAGAATATGGATCCTTTTTTTTTTTTTTGTGTTTATGGATGCTATTTTCAATTTAAATAGAAGATTGCTCTTTTAAAAAAAAAATTATGTTTATTTTATTCGAAACCTATTTTTACTATGAGAGTCGATTCTTCAATTTTACAAAGTTGGCCATGTATATATAGGCGATGCTTTTGGATTATTATTATTTTCTTTACAACAGTTATTACTCCAAACATTAACATCATGCATCACATAGGTATGCGTCCGCCCTGGTTATAATCAATAGTGTGTGTTTTTTTGGTGGTGGTCGAGATTTGAACCTCAGACCTTGCATATATTATATGTATTATCCCTGTCAACTGAGGTAAGCTCACAAGGACAATCAATAGTATATGTGTTACTCCCATGTAAATTTTATTTGAACTCTTTTCTATTTATCAAAATTTATTTTCAATTTAGCATTGATATATTAAGAAAATACATATATTAATTTGATATTATCCGCTGAATATTCCATTTAATTGACATTTGGTGACAACAAAAGTCGTAGGTAAATGTCATTTTACCGCAGATATAGAACTAAATGCCTATACAGATTTATCCATCACTATATCCTATGGTGACAGATTTTGCCTACGGATTTAGCCGTAGATATAGAGCATGTTAGTGTAAAATGTAATTGCCATACTAAGAATCAAGAGAGATAATAGTGGATCCAAATGTCCTTTATTTTAATTATTATGATCGAAATACATAGTAGAGAGATCCCTAGTTGGAATTTTGTTACAGTTGGAGAAATTAAGTCTCATCTCCTTTATTCTGTTTTGGTTATAACCACAAACCAAATATTTATTCTTTCATCAAGTGCAAGCCCTGCTAGTTTATCCTGCAACGAGCAAAGTGAATATGACATTAGTTTCTTTTGCATATCAATTACTTATTACGAATTTAAGTTTGATAACTGTGAGTGTAATGTTTTAGGCTGTCAATACATTACAACTAATAAAATGTTTGATCCCTAACAGATTGTAAATGTATAAAAACCTGATAGATTAGCAGTATTTGATGGGCTACCTATAAGACGTTATAGAATGCAATTTATTTTCATGTGCTTTTTTGAAAATTAATTTATGGGTTTTATTTAATAAAATTGATACCTAAAGGATATATATAGATATATATAGATAGATATTTATATGAAATTGAAAAAAGAGGGTTGCTAGCGAGAGATATGTACATGTTACAGTCCATACGAGGACTAATCGAGAAGGGTAAGTTGACACCACACTTATCAGGGAGGGTATCAAAGTTATCAGGATTGAGTCCAGGTAAGATGGGCACAACAGGTTTGAGGCACATGCAAACATTTTGACGATCAATGGTAGTTGTAGCTTCGTCATGTATACGCTTAATCCCATCGCAGCATGGTGAAGAGGGATCAGAGATACCGGAGCTCGTAATAAACTCAACGCATGGATATAAAGTTTCTAGCAGGTCTTTACAAGAAATGGCAGCATTGGCTAATGGAATGGCCAAAACCAAGCATATCACAGACAAACAAGTAACCTTGACAAGCATTGAGGTAGCCATGATTTGAAAATTTTGATAGAGAAAATGCAACTCAAGTGTTTTAGTGAGTGTGTGTTTATGAAGATGATTGATTGATTACGTTATGGTGTCTCTCTTCAATGACTATTTATAGAGAGAATATACGGCTAATTCAACTTTGGTGTGTTCTTCATTTATTGTTGTATAAAGCATTGAAGGAAGCATGCCTCCTCTTCACCAATCTCAATTTCTGCACTCCAAGAATTGACAACACAAATTCAATTCATTTAAATGGTTTTCAATTTCATTAAATTCAAGTTCATCAAAACCAAGAAATTGGTTGTGTATCCATGTATCATGAATTTGATATGTTACTATTGTCATTGAATTTATGTTTTTAAATTGAATTGATCTGTAAAGGTAAACGAGTGTGTCAGATTACCACACCTGGATTCTCCATTCTCTTTCAATTAGGTTTTTGTTTATTTTTTTTACAAAAATAAACGATATTCATTCATTCAAAATTGACTACATTGATACAATACAATACAAATCTAAATTCGCTAAAAATAAAAATAATGAATCTGTGAACAAACTCACAACATCCATGTTAATAGCATAAGACGACAAAATACCTATGCCTACAAATATGATTAATATTCATGTCTCCGAAATACTCATGTCTACGGATCTGCAACGTTGACGATACCAAAGTCATTGTCATTGATCGGATCTGCACTTGCTCAAAACTAATCTTTCAACCTGAATCAAATAAACACCGCACTGAGACGGGAAATCAAAAACACACCGCACAAAGACGGAAAATCAAAACAAACAGAGTCGTTCAGAGACGACGAAATCACAAAAATAAACGAAAGAAAACAGAAAATATGTGAAATCACTTGTTCAATTAGGTAGGATAGAAGGAAAAACAATTCGGAGATGTGATTTTTAGGTCAAAAATGACCCTAAATCACCCCTCTGAAAAGAAGAAGAAATGGGTGACGACTAGGGTTTGAGAATGAGAGAAGAGAGATACCCTAAATCACCCCTTTTTCAATTAGGTTTATAACTACCTCTTTCTTCAATTAGAAGATCTTTTGAGTTTTTTCTTTGTACCTTTTTATAAAATCATTTTCAAATTTCAATGCAGATTAATTACTTTATTACTATACCTTTCTTTATCTTAAATATTTTTATGCCATATGTAATAATTGCACCCTCCGTCCCTATATACAAACACTCATTTGACTAAACATTTGTCTTTAACTATAAACCTCTTTTTAAATTACTAGATGTATTTATTATTTTTTTCTTAAGCCTACCTCTAGTTAATAATACTATTAACTTATCTTAAAATATGAAAAGTCAAATTTAATACACATATAAGCAAAAGACAATTTGATAATATTAACACATATTTTCTCTAAAAAAAAGGAGATAATATTAACACACAAAATAGACACATTAAATTAAAAACATTTCTTAAGATTAATGAAAAATACAAAGGGGTTTATCGATGAACTCCATCAATTTGAATGAATGAATGTCGTTTATTTTTGTCAAAAAAAATAGGAACAGAGAGAGTAATAACTACTCCATGGAAACATTAACTAACTATCTCTCATTCTCTCAAACAAAAAAAACTAATTATCTCTCATAAAGGGTTAACATGTAAAATAATAGCAATTATGAGCAAAATTAATTCAATAATCAACTTTTTTAATTCATGTGTTTTTCTCAAAACAGTCATATATTTAGAGACGGAAGGAGGTAGTAGTATATGTGTTTGCAAATACTCTCAATTTTATATATTTTTATACAAAATGTAAAAATCAATGGATTTAATATAATGTAATGAGTTTTAACATCAAAGTCAAGGTGCATAAGCTGAGCGAATTCGGTGGTGATAATCATTTGATCATGTTGATAGCCACAGCGAGATTGCATACAAATGAGAGTGTGTGTGTCTATATATATATATATATATATGTGTGTGTGTGTTTTTTTTTACATAACATGATGTCAATGAATCCTGACTCTTAAATATATTGTGAAATGAATGACGACGTTAAACAAAATCCACTTATGCACCCAAAATGAAGAGATCTTTTGTGGATGGTCTTGTAATTTTTCATTTCCTTATATAATAGAAAAAAAAATGTTTTTGTGCATAGTTGGATGCCAATTCAGCGACTTTGGTGAAAAAGAATTTATCATTATTTTAAAGTATTTTAATTTTGGGTTAATTATGTTTTTGTCTCTATAAATATACCAACTTTTTTTAGTCCCTTTAAAATTTTCCTTCAACTTTTAATCCCTATAAAATTTTCAATTGCTACTTTTGATTCATATCTTTAAGTTAATTTTTGTATTTTTTAATTAAATTATGCAGAAATGTGTATAATATTGTAAAAATCACTCCAAAAAAAAGTAGAATTATTTGACAAAACATAAATTAAATATGATTTTTTAACCGTAAAAAATATAAAATTTCATAAATAATTTATGTTTTGTAAAAAAATTATATATTTATGGCCCTAAACCATGCATCTGTTCCAACCAAAGAATGAATAATTCTTGGATGAACACAAGAATTTGGACTTTCTATTTGGTCTCACACACAAAAAAGTGCATATCCTATAATGATCTGAAAATTAATGATTATTTAATTTTAATTTTTTCTACTTTTTTCTTTTTATGTGTGTGTGACCAAATAGAGTGTCAAAATCTTTGTGTCCACCCAATAATTGCTCCTAAAGAATAGAATGAAGCATGGATCCTTTTCATCAATCTCAATTTCTGCACTCTGAGAATTGACCACACAAATTCAATTAGTTTAAATGGTTTTCAATTTCATTAAATTCAAGTTCATCAAAACCATGAAATTGGGTTTGTATATCCATATATCGTAAATTTGATGTATATTACTATTGCCAAGTGAAAAATGTTGTGAAACTTGATTACTCTAAATAACGGTAGGGAGAAGGGTGATTGGTGTCTAGGGGGAGTTTTTAATGCAATAACTTCTAGAGAGAGAAAAAAAAAAGGGGGGGGTTGAAAAAATAGCTTGCAGACCTCCTGAATGCAGAATTTTATTACTTTGAGGAAAGGATAAATTTAATTTATTTTTAATGCTAGAAAGGAAGGTACTGATCTATTGAGAGCGATAAGAGTAGAATTGACATATTCCTCTTCTCTAAAGGGATAATAAAAGGAATGGAAGGATGCAGTGGGTGAGAGATTCCGGCTGTGTATGGTAACACAAATAAACTAGTTTATTGATTTTTGGATTAGTTTATAAGTTTGTTTTATTAGAATGAGACGTGTTTGGTAAAAAAAAAATCTCATTACCTTATAGCGTTTTTTAACTGCTATTTCAGGTAGCTTTTGAGCTTATAGCTTATAAATTTTTATATTTTTTTTCCAATGATTTAAAGACTTCTATAGCAAAAAATCTTCATAGACACATTTATCATTTGGGAGATAAATATATTTTGAAATAAATTTAAACATTTAAAAAGAAATACATCGAGTAATAAAGATTGTATAAATGATTTATAAAAAAAAACAGCATGTCATTTTACGTTATTTTTTATTTATCAGCCACTTCAATATATAACTAATTTTACCAAACGCTTTTTATGTTAATAAGCTAACTTCTCTGCTATAAGCTATGAGTTAGCCGTTATTAGCTATAAGTTAGTTTTTCAGTTATCAGATATTAGCTAACTTATAGCTTATTTTTACCCCACACACCCGATATTTCAGATCATTGCCATATATGGTTGAAATGTCTTAAATGAGTTTTTTTTTTCTTAAAAAAATTGCGTATGTGGTCCAAGGACCGATCTAAGAGTCCGAGCATAGCTCTGTATAAACTTAGCCATCAAAATTGGCACCAAGGAGATCGAACGTGAAACATTAAGAGGAGCACACTTCAATACCCCAAGTTAATACCACTATGCCAACTCAAATGCGTTGGATGATAAAGTTTGTGAAGATAGTGCTCTATTATATTGAATTTGTCAAGTCTTAAGATCTTACAAGCATGTCAAATTACAAAATAGCAAAAAATAAAAACCTAATAATTGGATTTAATTCCTTTCATTTAGATTCAAAATCTAGTACAAATGTCAGGAACAACAAGAAGTCTTCCTTAAAAAAGAAGCAAGAAGCCTACAATCATAAGAGGCAGCTTGTTATCCTTAACCTTTGAGATACCCTTGCCTCTATGCCAATTTCAATTCTATCTCAACTTCCACAATCCTCCGTTTAAGAAATTTTGCTCTCCATACCTCTAATAAACATATACATAAATCTCATGCAAAACAACGTTAAAAAAACAAAATATAATTTAAAACCATAAGTCAACTTAATAAAACAATAAAATAACACTAATGGAGAAGGAGCCTAAAAGTAGTAGGACCACATCCCTTGCTACATCAAATTAGCTGCAAAAAATTCTAGTGACTAAATTTCACCACCAACATAAAACAAGCAAACAGCAATGAGAATGAGAAAAACACCAAGAAAATATGCTAAATAGTTCCACACTAGCAGTGCCACACCAGCATCCAGGATCTGGAAAAATAGCAAGACAACTCCAAAGAAAAAACATACCAGAAAAACCAGTGCACCACTTGAAACAATACAAAACAAAAGTTCAGCAAATATTGAATCACCTTCTGCCAATCAAACATAACAATAAAAAAAAATAGATAACATTCCATCTCTATGGTGTTTTTGTAAAATTTGATTTTTTGCGTACTTGGGTTGATAACAACCAGATTAAGCCTGGCTCTGACATTATTTGTGAAGGAACCGAAGATTTAAGATAATCATGTGACATAAAATCAAAGAAGAACAAAACTGCAGAACGGTTAAAAATATAGAGAGGAAGAGAGGGGAGGGAGATGTGAAGGATTAGGGTGCGCGTCCCTGCCAATGAGCACCCTGATCCTTATTTGTTCGACGCACATGGGTCTGTTGTCGTAGTACATGCCTTGTTCGTCAACAAATCGTCCCTCCCTCCATTATCCTTCTTCCACTTCCTTCATTACTAATTTAATATTTTTTATGATTTCTGTAGCTACAGCCAAAGCTTTGTCCATACACTACAAGAAACTCTCGATTTTAGTGCGGAATTTCCTGTAGCTACAGCCAAGGATTAAGGTTCCTAGGTAATACCTTCGTGGGTAATTGTTTCCTGAGGATTTTAGGAACCGCAGGAAACTCACCTGCGGAAATTTCTAAGGAAGTTGGACAATAATCCGCAAGAAATATTCGGTCAGTGTTTGAGGAGTTTTCCTTGCCCGAACAGAGTCGCAGGAATTTCCGCAGGAAACGATGTATAGAGATCAATGTACCGCAGATAAATCCGCAGGAAATGGTTTGACATAAATAAAAAAAAAATATACATTAATGCATTCCAGAACGATATAGATATAAATAATGGAAGATACAATTTTTAAACATTTCAGCAATTTGAACAAAAGAATGTTTAACAATTGCACTTATCAAACACCATACTGAGATTAAAAGAAACACACATGTCTCTTTATAGTTGAACCTCCAATACCCAATTGCTAATGTCTCATACCTCTAAAAGTCTGTTCCACATAGAAAATACAAATATCATAGTTTGCTCCATGTTTTGACAAGTAGAACTAAAAGTAAAAATTCATGAATAGTACCAAATGTTGCAACTAAAAGTATATTCTATTGACAAAAGAGACACGACTGTAAAAGCAAAACTGTCATATAAGCTCAAAGCCGAGAGGAAATCAATCACACAACTTGGTAGTTTTCTGTTAACAATTGTGTTCTCTGAGCATATTTAGGAGGATTACCACCCTCAACTGGTATGATATTCCTAACCTGCAAAGAGAAGCAAGGTAATGAAATTAGTAGATATCTTCACCTCTCTCCTAAGTAATTTTAATCTAACATGTTCAAAAGTATTAACTAGACAATAACAACCAAAGTCTGGTGGGACTCAGAACCAAAGGTTATTTATATTGTTTCGGTTTCATTAAATAATGTTTTAGTCGAACAGTCCTATCATATAGACTAAGCTCTATAGCAATATCATTAAATTAGACTAAGTTTTATATAGAAGCCATAAAACATATGAAAAACAAATTCATCACATGCATTTCATCAAATACTTTTTGTTCATCTATCACTCGTGTTAAGTTTGAGAAACTTAACATGGACCTCTTTGAAAAATATATGGAGACAGTTGAAAGTTGTCTTACCGATGCTAAAATGGATAAGAAAACTATAGATGATGTTGTTCTTGTTGGAGGTTCTTCTAGGATTCCGAAAGTGAAGCAGCTACTTCAAGACTTTTTCAATGGAAAGGATTTGTGTATGAGCATCAACCCTGATGAGGCGGTTGCTTATGGTGCTGCTGTCCAGGCTGCTTTGTTGGGTTAAGGCATCAAATCTGTTCCAAACTTAGTGCTGCGAGATGTTACTCCTGTCAAGTAGAAACAAGTATATCAACAAAAGGGGATGTGATGAGTTTATTGATTCCAAGAAATTCTATTATTCCTATCAAGTAGAAACAAGTATACCACACATGTGATGGCGACCAACCCGGTGTCTCAATCGATGTTTACGAGGGTGAGATGACTGTTGTGAGTGAGAACAATTTGCTTGGTTTATTTGAACTCAAAGTGCCTCTCGCCCCTCGTGGACTTCCTATCCAAGTATGTTTTGCTATAGATGATGATGGTATATTAAAGGTGTCAATGCAGAGGAAGAAACCAGCAGAAACAAGAAAGATATTACGATAACGAAAGAAAATGGTAGACTATCAACTGAAGAAATTGAGAGAATGATTCAAGAAGCTGAGAATTTCAAAGAGGAAGACTTGAAGTTTAAAAAGAAAGTTAAAGCAATGAATGTTTTGGATTATCTAAAAAACAAAAAAAAATTCAATGAAGAAGAAAAAAACAAATAAACAAACCGCAGGAAAAAATTATTTTGCTGAGGATTTTCCTGCAGAACTATTGACGAAAATTATTTCAATGGTTCCTTAGGAAATTCCACAGGTATTGCAACGGATTTTACTGCGGTTTTTCATATGGTCTTTCCCACAGATTTTCCTGCGGTTTGTTTATCTGCAGGAAAATAGTGGTAGGTATAGCTTTTCTATAGCTACAGTTTTTTAAACCATCGCTATAAACCTCTGTAGGTATATGTCATTTTTCTTTTACTGTCTCCAAACTCGTGAACTTCGGTGCATTTATAAGATCCTTATCGAATTAATGCGAAAGGCGGTGGATATTGTCTATTTCAAGAGTTTAAGGTAAATGATGCTCTATTTTGATATTCTCTAATATGTGGAAGATACCATTATACTTGGAGAAGGAACATGGGAGAATATGTGGCACAGTAAAACCATCTTGAGAAGTTTTGAAATGGTCAGCATGTTGAAAAGTAAATTGTATGGTTTGAACTTGGCGGATTCTTCTTTGGACGTGGGCCTCTCATTTTTTGACTTGCAACAATGATGGTGTGCCTTTTTGGTATTTTGGTATTTCGGTTGGAGCCAATCCAAGAAGATTTTCCACTTGGACTCCGATTATTGAATCAATGAAGAAGAGGTTTTCTTTGTGGAGTGGTCGGTATCTTCCCATTAGAGGTAGAGTAGTTTTGATAAATCCGTTCTTGAATAGCTCTGGAGTTGATCATGGTTAAAAATATTATTCTGGTTTCTTGAAAGAATTTATGATTGTAGATCAACATTTATACTTGCATTTCCCACAATTTGTACATGCCGGCCGCTGATAAGAAAAATACGGTGGAACAAAACAATGTCATGATAATTCTTGACAGAATTGGAATTGGACCTAAAACAGATGCTCACTGTTGTACAATTGTATGATGTAATTTTAGACAAGCATCAGTGGCTTCCTGAAATGTGTAGCAGTTTATTAGTGAGCAGTTGTTTCTTTTTTTTTTGTGCAGCTTGAATTCTGATGCAGTTATTTAGTGCCTTTGGTTGATTTCGGTTCCATAAAAAATATGTGTGTTTGGTTGGAGATTATTGCAAAACCGATTGCCAACTCGTGTAGAATTACAGAGAAGAGAGATTTAAGTGACGCGCACCAACAATGTTGTATCTTGTGTTCTAATGGTATCGGAACTTTTAAACATTTAGAATTTAATCGTCAATTGGATGGATTGGAAAGTTGTTGGGTTAGAGGATGATATAGTTAACAAATTCTTGCATTTCAATTCGATTTGCTCACTAAAGAAAGGTAAAAACATGTCTCATCTAATATGGTTAACTACGGGATGGTGTATTTGGTTGGAACGAAATAATATTTTGTTGGACAAGAAAGTGACCAATATTCAAGAGGTTATCTTGTTCTTGGTTTATTTATTGGAAAAGTTGTAACGAAGATTTTGTTTTCTCAAATTGGTGGAATAGTCTACTTTCAAATATTCAAATTGTTTGAAAGTATCCTTTTGTTATGAGATTTGAGTGACCCTTATAAATATTTTAATATATTTCAATATACTTTAGTGAGATAATATAATTCTTCATAGTCTTGCAATAGTCATGCAAAAAGTTTTTACATATTAATGAGATCCTAGTGGGGATTCATATTACAATCGGAGAATTTAAGCCATCTCCTTTATTCTGTTTTGCTTATTACCACAAACCCTACAAGCTGCCCCATACTAGTTTACCCTGCAATGAGCAAAGTAAATATGAAATTAGTTTTCTTTACATATTTACATATCTATTACTTATTAGGCATAAAAACGATAACAAGGTTTCATATGATGATGCATATCATATTTTTGCTTTAAAAAAAATTCCTAAAACCTATAAAATTAATATGTAAAAACTTTTTGCAAGTAACAGATTGTAAATGTATAACATGATAGATTATCATTATTAGATGGACTACTTATAAGACGTTCATATTAATTTCATGTGCTTTGTTGAAAATAAATTTAAGGGTATTTCCTCAAATATATATCTATATATGAAATTGAAAAAAGAGGGATGAT
>Ga0228710_1003133_pt1 | contig 26337 bp, 20 predicted proteins | sample MedpolnodulmetaG_FD_177995 | JGI IMG/M metagenome (GOLD analysis project Ga0228710, IMG submission 177995) | Root nodule microbial communities from Medicago polymorpha collected in Santa Monica, California, United States - pink nodules | ecosystem: Host-associated > Plants > Roots > Nodule...
AAAAAAAAGTATGCCCTCCATTTTTTTTTTCTTTTGATGTTTTAGGACTTCAATTATATTTCAAAATATTTGATGTTTTAGTATATATTATTGAGGGATTATTCCGCCAGTAATTACTGACGGATTGTTCGGCCAGTAATTACTGAGGGAATAATCCCTCGGTAATGCTTTGTCAAAACCATCTCATCATTACTGAGAGAAAATTCCGTTAGTAACATTACTGACGCCAGTATTACTGAGGGACCTTTTTCCTCAACAAATCTGTCAGTAATGTGTATTACTGAGGGATTTGATACATTACCAAGGGATTAAATATATTAATTAAATTTTATCTAATTTTCGAAAAGAGTTTTTAATTAGATAAATCATTTTTATCTAATTTTCGAAAAGAGTTTAGTATCATTTTTTCCTCTTGAGTACGAGGCTCTTGGAGCCTGTTTGAGTCAATAAAGTGCTTTGGTCAATTTAAAAACATGATTTGATTTTGTCAAATTCTCAAAACCATGAGGTTGATGACCATATACCTCCTCATTTAGATAACCACTTAAAATGACACTTTTGACATCCATTTGAAAAAGTTTAAAACACTCATGAGATACATACACACTCTGGTCACTATCATAAGCAAAAATATATTTTTTTAGATTCATTCAATAAATGATATTCATTAAATGATGTATCTGATATATATATACTACATACATCATTTATTGAATGAACTTAAAAACTAAATTTTTGTTTATAATAGTGACCGGAGGGTGAAGTTGTCAAAACGGGCTAGTCTATATGGGCCGGCCCGAAATCCCAAATAAAGCGTAGGGCTTGGACCTAAAAATTGTAGCCCGAATTTTTTCAAAGTTTTTTAACCCGACCCTGAAAATCCCATAACCCGTTCGGTAGCCCGACAACCCACGTAAAGAACCATTTTTTTTAGCAAACCAGAAAGACTCCAATATTTAATTTACCACAATCTTAATACTGCATTGTTCGATTAGAAAACTTAAGTTGTTTCTCTAACAACGATACAACAGAAGGGTTGGTTTTAAACTTTTAATTAAAAAAGTAGCCATAAATATTTCTGCAATTGAAATTTTTTGATCATCTATTTCTATCTTTACCCAACAACACAACTAAACGAAGCATACACTGATAACAAACATTACCAACAAGAATCTACAACAATTCAACAATTTTCCTTGTAAAATCACATGTTCATGTTTTTTTTCTACTGCTGTGTCTTTTAAATGATTTTAAAAAAAAGGTAAGGCGGGCTGGTTTGTTAGCATGGGAGACCGTATAGGGCCGGGCTTGGGCTGTATTATTCGAGCCTGTATTTAAACAGAGCTTTTTAACCCAGCCCTAAAAAGCCTCTCACCTGCTCAAGCCGGCCCAAAACGAGCCGGATAACCCGCTTCGACAACTCTAGGTGTATGCAAGTAATAAAGCACTTAATGATGTTTTCCCCTTTATACCCATACAAAAATCAAAATCGTGCATTAATCGGACTTTACTTTAACAAAATGAATTCAGGGTAGAAGAGTATGCAAACTTTAAAGGACAAAAAATTAGAGAGATAGAATTATCATGTATATCAAATATTTATATAAACATTACATTTATGTTGTTATTTTGAAAATTGTGTATTATGTATTTTAAATCCATAAATTTTATTTTTTTCAATATAAAATTTACTTTTAAATTTATCCGTACAAGTTAGCACGAACCATTAAACAATTAATTTAGTGCTTTTTCCCTAAAAAAACAAAAAAATTAATTTAGTGTTTTTTCTTTCAAGTAACATCATGAGTGACTCATAAAATAAAATAGGCAAAACACTCATCTCTCAAATCTTGCTTGATGAGGTCAGTAAGAGAAGCATAAATACGGGGAGTTAGTTACCTTGAATATCTAAATCACGACTAATTCTTCCTAATTTTTAGAGCAAGTAGTCCTTCTCCTTTTTTTATGCATTACATCTGATACTCCCAAAATACTACTATACATGCATACTAATTCATTATTATTTCACACTAATATTTGGACCCGTTACGGGAAGATGATTATCACATTGACTAATAAATGTGGTAGTTTATCATGAAATGAAATAATAGTTATTGTTAAGTATGAATTAATACTTCCAAAAGACGACAACAACAACAACCAAACATAACATTATCCCATTATGTGGGGTTGACTACATGGATTGAAATATGTCATATTGTTCTATCACAAACCATATTTAGATCCAACTTATTAATTTATAAATCTTTCCTGATAGTTTCTCTTATAGTTCTTCTAGGTCTTCGTATACCTCTTGTAATATGAATATTATCTATTTGATTTACTTTTCTTACTACAGAATCTACAAGTTTTCACTCTACATGTTCAAACCACTTAAACCTATTTTCCACAATATTTATACTATAGGTGCTACCCCAATTATCCTATAATGTTGTAATTTCTAATCTTATCTCATCAGTCTTTCCACACATCCAACACAACATTCCCATCTGCGCACACTTACTTTATTCTCGTGTTGGTTCTTAATCGCCAATACTCTGTTTCGTAAAACATCGTTGTTCTGACAACTGTCAGGTATTTTTTCACTTCAGCTTAAACGACACGTTTGTATCACAAAAAACACATGAGGCTCTTCTCCATTTCAATCATCCAACTTGAATACAATGATTTACATCTGCTTTTATTTCTACGTCATTTTATCCTATGAACCCAAGATTTTTTGTTGAAAGAATGAACCCCGGATATTTAAACTGTGTAACTTGTATTATATGATCTCCAACTTTCATCTCTAAGGTCGAACTACTTCGTCTTTTGTTGAAATTACATTACGTATACAATGTCTTACTTCTACTAAAATGAAAGTCTTACGCTTCTAAGATTTGTCTTCAAGTCTTCAAGACCCCATTTAATTCATCCCTCGACTCTCCAATTAAGACTACATCATCCACAAAAATCATACATCTTGGTGCTACCTATTGGATGTGTTTCGTAAATACATCCAAAACTAATGTAAATAAATAAAGGATTAGGGTTGACTCTTGGTCCAATTCTTGTTATGAAAATCATTGATAGGGATTAGGGTTAACCCTTGGTCTAATCCTTGTTATGAAAAAATCATTGATAATGCTTCCAAAAGACAAATAATAAAATCCCTTAAGTACATTAGACTTCACAACATTTTCGTGTTCAAAAAGTTGTCCAAAAGACTTAAGACCTTTTATAAATAAGATTTTACACAAATTCGTAAGTTACATTACTTTATTTATTTATCTCTATATTCCAACCTTCAATTCACGAATGTAAAATTCCTAATCATTCTTTGCACATACTCCGTTCGATTTCTCACAGATTAGGCACAACAAATATTCAAATCAACGATAAATTTCACAATCCATTTATTATTATTAGAATCAAAAGATATTACTGTGACGAAGTTCCTGAAGGTAATATCATTATTTCTTGAGTGAAAATTAAAAAATTACGAGATTGTTCCTGACATGAATCCTAGCCTATGTGAATTACCTGACCTGAAGGTAGTGAACCACTCCTGGTGCGGCGTCACGTGGTCAAAACAATCAAAGTCAAGAGTCCAGACTTGCAACATGAAACACAGAGAATATCTATTTCACGGCCAAAATCATCAGAGTGTACCACATTTTCAGAACTAGATGAGCCCTTCTTTCTATTTGGACAACCCCTCTTCCAATGCCTAATCTATTTGTAACTAAAGCCCTCAACTGTTTTCATGTTCTTGGATTTAGACCTTTTCTTTCCATAACTTGTCTAACCATTGTTCCGCCCACGGTCTTGACTCCCTTTTTACATACAAATCTTCTCCACCTTGATTTCTTTCCTCTACACACATTCACCTTTGAGAATGAGACAAGAGTGTATCAGTAATCACATCAAGACTAGTAGTATCTTTCACATAGGTAAGCTTCGGAACCAAGTGGTCATAAGAACTTGGTAACGAGCACAACAAAATAATTACCTTACCTTCGTCATTAATTGTCAACGAAAGCCTCACAGGATTAATGATTATGGTGTTGAATACATTGACGTATTTTTGCAAATGGAATCCTTCCTGCATCTTCAGACTGTATACTCGCTGCTTTTTGAACAACTTGTTCTTCCATGTCTTTGACCTATACTGACTCTCCAATTTATCTGAAGCCTCATTCAGTGTCTTTAGGTCAAAGATATGATACACACCTACATCTAAAACACATAGATGTATCAATCTCGGAGCCTTCTCCTTCATCTATGTCAAATCGGCTTCATCTCATGCAGTGACTTCAGTAAACTGTGTTGAGCCAACATATCCTTAACCCTCCTTTGCCATAATCTAAAATTACTTGTCCCTTCGAACTTTGTCACTTCAAATTTTGCACCAGGGTAAATCTCCATCTAATACTAATTGTTAGAACAACAACTATTAACAAAAGATTAAAGTAAAAGACAATGGACATGATCGATCTTTGTTAACATAGTTCAGCCAATGGTGCTTGCCTCTTCGACTATAGAGCCCCTATTGTTCCATTTCTATTTCTGTGATGAATTAATGTTACAATGTTACAAGAAATATATATTGTACAAGAACATACAATTTATAGAAAGTTATATAGAAAGCTAAAAACTATCATTTTTCCTCCTGGAAGCATGATCATAAGAACTGTTAGCTCCAATCAATTTAAACGTCCCTTTAGCATTCAAATTATCTGGATTTTAGTCATGTTGAATAATATCCTCACCGCTTCGGCATTGTGTGGAACCTTCACCGTGGCATAAAGTGGGGCGCATGGTGAAGGTTCTGCACAAGACCGAAGAGGTGAACCACCTTTGACAAGTGGGACACTCTGTTGTGAATGGGGAAATAATTCAATACGACTTAAATCTAGAGAACTTGAATGCTAAATGGACACTTAAATTGATTTGAGATAGAGGTTCTTGTGATCCCTCTATTGGGAGGAAAAAGTTTAGTTTTTAGCTTTCTTTATAGCTTTCTATAAATTTTCTATTCTTGTGTTATTTTTTTTTTCCTTTTTTTTGTTTTGATGAGCAATAAATTAAGAGGGCTTTGTTAAAACATTATTTCTCATTTTCGAGTATCTAGCTTAAGAATTCCCAAAATATAATGGGTAATCAGGCATCAACTATAAATCATATAAGGCTTGTTTACATTATTATAGGAAAGTTTATTGTAATTGATGATGCGTGGACCACAATTTAGAGCTCAATCTTTGAGCATGTCAAAGTACATTGTTAGTTCTGTCCATGTCCGAGGAATTTCCGTAAGTAGATTTCTTATATGTAAACTAATTACAACTATGTTGGCAGTGGCCTTTGAATTGAAAGAAATTTATGAACGTATATTTCATAAAGGAGATTTATTTATCTTAGCACGTAGCGACCATGAACATTGAATAACATATGGTGCAATCATGTCAAGATGTGTCCCTCTTCAAATGTCGTTTTAGAATTTCTCTTATGTAGTCTTTCTATTCATACCTACATGCTTTTAAAGCTGTTTTTTATTCTTTGCAAGTGAAGATTTTTTAACATATTTTGATTGAGAATTTTTTTATCATACAATTGTACAATTAGTGACACTAATATTGTTGTGTTTCTTGATCTTGTACCGAAAGTGACACTGTATCCCAAGTACACGATAGATTTCTCTTATGAAGTTCCATAATCCCAAGCTCGCTGAGATGGCCCATAAGCATATGTCACAATATGGTTGCATCATTATCAAACTCAATTGACTCAACATCACATACAACAGTGGTCACCAATAGTTTATAGATATCAGAGCCTCCACAATAGTGGTTCCTTACGAGGGACTCCTTAAATGGATCCCATATTACACATCATTTATTTATAATAGTTTAATAATAGTACCTATTAAAGACTCAATGCCTCCAATGGGAGTACACTAATAAAGACTTCAATGAAAAATACTTAAATATGTCACACTAACTTTACATCATTTAACAAAAATAATTTATTTATTAAATTATAAATTACCTCATAATATTTAATTATAATTCTCAAAAAAAAATTAAATTATAAAATATATTTATTCGTATGAACTTAAATTTCTGCCACATTTGCTAATAATTTGAAAATGGAAAAATTAACATTACAAAATTTACATTCCTTCGTTAAAAAATAATAATAATAATTTGCATGAATTACATTTTATTTAAAATGATGACAAATAGATAAAATAATATTTAAAACAACTATTGATTATTTTTTTTGAAATCAAAACAACTATTAATTATTAAAATATTACTTCTTTTGTAAGCGGGACCACATAGTAGATGTTTTATTACTTCTTTTAAACGTGGGACCTGTTAGTTACTTAGAAGAGAAAGTCCTTGTATAGTTATCCGTTTCTTAATGGATACTCATTTTTTCTTATAGAGGGTCCTTAACAGGAAGTAATCATTGTTAAATAAGGACCTTCCATTGAAGATGCTCTTACATATTATCCGTAATAACAGTAAGGCACACTTGTTGACCTTTATAATATGCTTATCTTCATCAGACATGCAACATAAACCATTTTCCTGAGAGTACCTAGAGAAATCAAGTTATTTCTTAATTCTGAAATATATCTAACCATCGTCCTTGGAAATTTTAATTTGTCTCATTTAGGTGATGGTATATGCTTTATCATCACCCAAATATAATGAATATTTGCGTGGATTCTTGATAGTACATGCCTTATCATCACTCAGATAAATAAATACAAAATTATCTGACTTGAATGTAGGTGATAGTACATGATTTATCATCAACCACAGTCAAGAATCCACGCATTAGTACACTTTCCAGATGAAACACAAAGAATCATCAATTTGTACCACACTATCGTTAATCCCCATCTGATACCAGTTGTTAAAACCACCAATAATAGATAATTAAAGTAAACAAAAGTAAAATACATTAGACATGATTGATCTTTGTTAACACAAGGGATCCTAGCACCAACTATAGTTTCGTTTGTATCTATGTGATGAATTAGGGTTTCAGTGTTACAAGCAACATATATAATACACGAACATAAAATTTTAAGAAAGTTAAAAACTAATATTTACCTCCTGGCTTGTAGGATCACAATAACCTTTAGCTCCAATCAAGTTTAGTGTCCCTTTATCATTCACGTTTTTTGGATTTAAGTCATGTTGAATAATCTCACTGTTCACGACAGAGCGCACCACCTGCCAAGTGTGGTTCTCTATTTTGGCATTGTGCGGAACCATCATGTAGCATATAAAGTCTTATTAAACCACCGTTCTCTTCAGCTTTCATATCCCAGATTTCAAACGATAATTTTTTATAAATGGTAGGATTTAAGATACATCGTTTTCACAACCATAACCTTGTTAGGGGTGGAAGTGATTGTTGGCTTTAACAAGGCTATGGTTGCGAAAACAATCTCTCTTAAATCATACATTGATTACATTTATCAGAAGTTGTCCTTTCGAAGTATGGGATATGGAAGCTGAGCAAGAGGATGGTGTTTTGATGAGACTTTATGCTACGTGAAGGTTTCTTGCAATGTAGAAGCGGTGAACCACACTTGAAAATTTGGACCCTCTGTTGTGAATGGGGATATTTTTTAACAATTAAATCCAGAAAAACTTGAATGTTAAAGGGACACTTAACTATATTGAAGTTAAAGGTTATTGTGATTATTTGTTTTTGTGTTGATGAACAACAAATTATGAGGGCTTTGTTGTCATAGCTTAAGAGTTTTCAAAATATAATGGGTAATCAGGTCCATCTACATGATCATATTAGGTTTTTTTTTTTAACATTATTATGATCATCTTAGGTTTGTTTTACATTACTATAGGGAATGTTGTTGGAGTTAATGTGTTGACAACAATTTAGAGCTCAATCCTTGAGCATGACAAACTACATTGTTAGTTATGTGATTTAGATCAATACGCCCTTTGAATTGAAATATAGTTGTATGGCCTAGGAACTTTTCATAAGTAAATTTCTTATGCATAAAATAGTTACAACTATGTTGGCAATGCCCTTTGAATTAAATAAAATTTATGAATGTGCGATAAAGGAGATTAATTTATCTTAGCACCTGCCGGTACCATGAATATTGAATAACATACGGTGCAATCATTTCAAGATATGTTTCACTTCAAATGTATTTTAGGCTTTTAGCCTTTATTATCTCTTTTTTTTTTAGAAGTTCTCGTTGCAGTCTTTCTATTCATACTTGTAAGCTTTTAAATCTCTTTTTTTTTTTGCAAGTGAAGATTTTTTAGCTTATTTTGATTTAGAATTGTTTATGATATAAACATTGGTGCAAATTGGGTTATACACTAAGATGAAAATGTGTTGCTTCTCAATGTAGTGGCAATGTGGTATATAATTGTGAATTTCTGAAAAGGTAACTAAGTGGTGAGTTTTGGATGTGTAGAAGTGGGAGGGTTGGACGTTCCAACCATTCCCACCCTGCTAGTCCATTCCATCCATGCACTAAATAAATTTTACTTTTACAAAATGAATTAAGGGTAGAAGGGCTTATACTTATGTAACTATATTATATTTTGATACGTGTGCACAAATCTTAAATGGACAAAAAATTAGGGACGAAGTGGGTAATATATTCCTTGCTAAAAAAAAAAAGTGAGTAATATATGTTCTATTATAAAATCTATCATATGGATTGGAAAATTCTAATTTAGACACAACCTCAAATTAATTTTATTTGGGCACACACTCAGAAATGAAAAAGAATAAAAGAGAATAAATTTAAATTATGTGACTAAATAATTTTTCTTTTAATTTTTTACATTTATGTGTGTGACCAAATAAATTTGATTTGAGTTTATGCCCATGTAAGAATTGCTCCACGTAGATCATGAATGAAAATTCTCAATAATTCTCTACACGGACTGCATTCCTAGTGATGACTTAAAAGGATATTTAACTTTTCATCTATAAAGGGATATTTAATTTTGCGTGCATGACCTTTGTATTGAAAAAGTTTGGATTCTTTTGTTGTATGAATTCAATTAAGGGTATGTTGATAGAGATTTTGGAGAAAAGGAAAAAGGTGATCATTTTTATTTTAATTTTAACTTAAACACTTATATAAAGTTTATAAAAAGGTATATTGAGTTTTAAGATAACATGCTACTAGATACCGGAATGTCCTAATAGGTGTATTTAATATGAATTTCCATTCTCCAACCCCTAAAATCGTATAACCATTCTGGATTTTGAAATAATAAGATAAGATATTAATGCTATTTTTAGTTATTATCAATGACGGTACTATAATATATTTTTTAATAAAAGATTTGATTATTAATACAAAACTTCTAATTATTAAACTATATATAAAATACTTTCCCAATCTTCTATTTTTTTAAGTCTTCTTTCAGACTCGTTTTTGTTTTCCTCTTTGTTTTTGTGTTCTATCATTTTTTGAAACTCCAAAAATTCTGAATTGTTAGTACTAGGTTTCTTGAAAATTTCTTTCAAATATAAGGAGATATCATCGAAAAGCTCACCAAAAAATAATGGGTAATCGTCTATTACCTCCAAAAAAGGGGGGATGGACATTTCCTTGAAAAAGTTTTGAAGTCACAGTTTTACACCTTATAGTGGACGCATAGATCCCTTAATTATTTATCGGGCATAATCTGGTTCGTGTGAATAATTTAGTACAAAAAAAATCGTGATTTAGGTCTAGTTGAGGAATAGCCTCATTGTCAGAAGTATTTCTAGGACCAAGATCCAAATTCAATGAACCTATATTCCCATTAAAAATTATTATACGTTCAGTTCTTGAGGAACGAATATGAACCTCTTTTGTTATTCTTTATGTCACCTTCTCCAATTCATCAATTAAGTTGTACGACCATCGAGGAACTTGTTTACTTATTTCGTTTATTCCACTACATTTCTTTCTATTAAAAATGGTTAATTTAGTTTTTCCGATCAATTCTAATTGCCTCAAATAAGAACTATTTTTTTATTTAGAATATATTTTTACTTGTTGATGTTCTGGATATAAATAAAGTCTGTCAAAATTAAAACTTGATATAGATTTTTCCGAAAATTTACTGACTAAGTTAAAAAAACCAATTTCAGTTAATAATAATTTTCTATCAAGTTGATCTATTTTATATTCAAATTCTAGATAATTACTATTAATAGAAAAAAGGAGACCGTGAATCTTATTTATCAAAATGGAATCTGTCCACGAAAAGGTCCATTTAAGAAAGGATCATATATTTTAGTTAAATATTTTCTTTTCCACTTATCTAATTCGATTTTCAAATACATCCACATGAGTAAATTTCTTATATTTCTTATCTTGAACTTTTGCCCTTTTTAAATAACTATGCACCATTTAAAAATGAAACCAGTTACATACCAAATCTAAACTAAAAACGAATGTTCGGGTAAAACATCGTTTCAAACAATGATAAAAAAGAAAGAAAAAAAAATGCCACTTGAGAAACATGATTAAATTAGTTGTGGATTCTTACGTCCACCATTTTATTGAATATAATTGATTATATAGAAATCGGACCCTCTTGGTTGGACATCATTTATTCTGTGGCACTAGAATTTGGTGTTTAGGGGACAGTAGAATGATTGATGATAGAAATAGTACATGATGTTTATTTCTTTTTTAGGGTCAAGTATATGATGTTATTGAAAATCAATAAGTTAGAACAACTTCATGACTATATTTTTTTATGGGTTAATAAGTCTTTACCCCTTGTAATATAGGTCATTGTAGGTTTTTCCTCTTGTAATTTTTTTTTGATTTACACCCGTATAAAATTTTTTTGTTTTGATTTACCCCCCTAATAGGCCAAACAAAAACGAAAATTTCTTGAAAAAAAAATAAAATTGGTTTTTGTTTGGCCTATTAAGGGGGTAAATCAAAACAAATTTTTTTTACAAGGGGTAAATCAAAAAAAAAATTTTATAGGGGGAAAACCGAAAATGACCTATATTTTTTTATACACAAATTGAAATTGAAAGGATTCAATTCGAAAGTATCATTTAAAAAAAATCATTAAGTTTGAAAGTATTTGTTCGAAAGTAAAAACTACCCTACTTTTTTTTCTCCTCCAAATTTCTGCATCCTATGTATACCCTAAAAGACATGTAAAAAATGCAGCTAGGTATTGTTATCACCCTCTGCAGTTTATGATGTTTGCTATGACAATGCTCACAGCTTTATCTCCTAATTTGAAAGATAAAAGAAAAAGTAGAAATATGCATATATAATGTTCTTTATTGCTTTTGGAAACAACATGATCTCAAGTTAATACAAATCCAGTCATTCAAATCACATAGAAATAAAAATAGATAAATCAAAGATATAATAAAATAAAATAAGAGGGAAATAAAACAATACAATCATACATGCATTCCCTCATGCCAACCAAAAAAAAAAAAAAAAAAAACCTCGACTTTCAAATATATATATTATATGCAGCAGCACCATGAATTGCAACTATGTAGAGAAGCTGTGTAACTGAAAGGATAATTATGAAAGCCTCCATGGTTTTCTGCAAAAAGAGAAAATTTCAAGAGTTAAAATAAAAATGTAAAGTCACCAAGAAAATTATTAAATGATTCTTTTCTTGTCTTACCAGACGTGCATTTCTAATTTGAAGCTCAATCTCTTTCCATGCAAATCTGCAGAAGTTAAAATTCTTGTTATATCAATATAATTATACTTCACAATTTCGTTCATGTTTTAATTGAAAACAAATCTGGTAAAATCACTGTAATTTTGACAAAAGTTACACATTGAAGTTTGAACAAAATCACACTACTACAATGATTTTACTAAATTCATCGTCAATCCAAACATGCACTTGGTAAGATAGAAGAAGAGCAGTATCATTTTATTTTATTGTTAGTATGTAATAGTGTACTAGATTTGAATAAGTTTTATTCCCTTTAATACGCTCATTTAATTTTTATAGTTTTATTAGTGTTTTGTATATAGTAATTTAATGAAAATATGTCTATCAATCACCAATAGAAAGGATAAAATCAAGGCTTTTATATGTGTTTAGTCCCTGCAAATAGAAGTCATTTAAAAAATGGTCTCTGTATTTCTTAATCCTGGCATTTTTGCAGGGACTAAACGGACTAAACACATATAAAAGCCTAAAATCTATAAACTATTTTACGTTTTGCGGAGACTAAAAACATATTTAATTCTTTTTATTACTATTATTCGGAGTTGCATGAAGAATATAGATCATAGAGAGAAATTTACCCCATGGCAAGCAGTGTAAGAGTCCAAGCCAAGGTAGCTGCTGAAGCAGCAGATGGCAAGCTCTCTGCAGTCCATGAACAAATATGATTGATCCCTGAAATTGTTGATGCAGCACCAACTACTCCAGCCAACAAAGAAATTGTAACAAAGAATCCAGTTGAAGCATTTCCCATTGGAAAGAAAATGGGTGAAAAATGAGCTGGAAGATTTAATTCCGGACCTGCGTAATTTCATAACAAAATAAGTATGCTGAAGTTTTAATTCTGGTCTGGTAAGCCTAACTCGCACGAACACATACACGTTACCACGCAAATAGCAGCGAAAAATTCAACAGAGTCTCCATTGTTTTTCTGACATTCTAAAATATTTAGAAAATGTGAAAGATAGGAAATATTTTCTTACCTATAATAAAACCATGATCTATTGCTCTATTCATAGCCCATGCACCAATGCCTAAAACTATGACATACATGCAAAAGTTAAGCAGCAAGAGAAGTGTGGCTATGGACTTCATTTGTTCCTAACCGAACTATGTATTTTGTGTTAATAAGTAGTGAATGAAAATCTATAATGCAATGAATAGGAAATGCATGTTTTTATGAACAAGTGAGAGTGTTTCTTATATGAGAAAATGGCTTGAACAAAAAATGGGTTCTTTTCTTGACAAGGTTACTTGTTAGATTAAAATATTTGTACATGGTTGTAAAGATGATTTTTTGTACTTCACATACAAGGCAAGAGAAAATATTCTTTGATTCTTAGTTGTCTCATATTTGCAAGGATTGTTTAACTACAATACCTTCTCAACAGGCAAACTTCCAAGGGAGTTTTCAATAGTTTGTTCTCCAAGAAAAGTGATATTCTTAACCATTTGAGTTCAAAATATTCTGGCACCAATGCCTTTTCAGAAATCTTACACAGTTTCAATTATTTTGAATCTTTGATCAAACAATTGAGAAGCCCTAAGATTCTCATGAACCTCTTTGATGCATTAATCGAGAAGCCCCACCTTGATCTTTAATATTCCAACCTTCAAGTATTCTTGGAAAACGACATTCCATTCTTTTTCATTTAAACATATTATTCATGATTCCTTTTTTAAAAATAAAAAATGAAAAATTGTTTCTTGATTCATAATATTGATTTTTACCAATATATATTCTCTATAAGTTTGTTCATATTCTCGAATGGAATATTAACTACAATGGAATGAAACTGAATCAAGTCCAAACATCAGTCCTTAACAATAATAGGAATATCAAATTAACTTGAAACCCAAATCTAATATTTTCAATTCAACATTTGTACAACGTGAACATGTGTAATTTTTTTTTTTTTTAATAAAATTGAGAAGATGGAAACTTGTATTAATTAAATTGACACTAATAACCATATTACAACCATCCTAAAAGATATGTGAACATTTGTCATTCGCATGAGAAGTAAATTATATACAATTTGACCTCGTACCAAATAAAATAAATACAATTTGACCCTAAAAAAAAAAAGGTGTATTACTCTTTTCTCAGTCTTCAATTTTTTTCTCACTGAAATCATATATGTCAGCAGTTTAACAACTTAATGTCAAGAACTAAAACAACAAAAGTGATGCCTTCTAATATCTCTGCCGTCCTTAGATTGCAGCAGAATTGAAACTTTTATTCCATTTAAAAATTACTGACCATTTAACCCTCCCTCTGACTTCAAAAATTAATATGTATAATGTATGGACCACTTTTGGACCTTTGGATTTATACACCCATAAATTTTGACCAGACATAGATTGCAAACACTCTTATTTAGTGAAATTCATATAGATCCCAGTATAAACGAGATTCATTCCTAATTGGTGGTACCTACATATATGTTAACCAATAAGATTATAAGAGTGAGTACTGAAAACAAATTGTTAGAATGAGTGTTATTAGCACTCCTCAATATACCTAACAGCAGCTTATATCAATCAAAACTTAAAGTTTAACTAGACTCAAACAGAAAAGGAGTACATGTTATATACATGTCTAGACCAAAAACGAAAGAAGACCAAAGGAAAGAAAATAAAGAACAAAATTAACTGAGAAAAGAAAAATGATTTAAGACAAATGTAGAATGGAACACACGTCACAATTGGACCACTAAATGGTATAATATGAAGATAAATGTATATAAGCAATGCAGCATGCAGTCCAATTGGTTCAGAATTTGGACATAGACTCTAAACTTTGACCGCTAAAGTTCAATCCGCAGACACTCCAATCAGGTCTGTGTTAAAACTACACCAATATCTATAATAATGTATAAACATTTGTTAAATGGAGTTTGCTAAAATTCTCATATAATCCCAAAAGGCAAATAACCTGAAACAAGAACTGAACTTCGATTGCAAACATTTGTAAAAGAAGCTAGAATTATTCTTGAACAACTAATTGTGCCCTCATGAACATGATTCGACATTTAGAGTAAGAAATTAGTTGCTTTGAAGAGGAAATCTACAACAAAGTCCTACAACACAATGGCAATAGTTCTTGCTGGAGAAAAAGAAAAAACATTAACTAATGCATAAATAGTATAAATTATTTCATCTGCTATGATGCTTACTCCTCTTTTTATTTGAAGTTTTCAATCTTGATAAATAGCTACCAAACCATTGTCATTCAGTAGAAACTTCCAACGAAACAAAATCAACTGGTTTGGTGATTACCAATAAAGCACGAAAGCCCTTTCTTTGCGCAAGTACAAAGGTAAATCCCATACATTCAAAAATCAACACAGCCAATCATTATGATTGATAAACCTCGGGAAGCTGAAGACCAACACTTGCAGCAGATTTTCCAAGTGTTCTTTTCACTTCATTTGATCTATCAATTGCAATGTTATATGAGAAAAGCAAATCCTGCAAGATTGATGACAATGATTCATGTCAGAAAATTAGCCAAACAAAATGTGGTTTTTTTCCTAGTAATGATTTTAAACTTGTAGACATAAAATGAGTCAAAACAATAACGATATGAAAGATATCCGTTATAAGACAATCTGCAGAGTATTGGCTTGAATCAAACTTGGCTATGCTGAATTGCTCATTACTAGCAAAATAATTACATCACATCCACTTCTACACCTTTTACTTTTATTATACAATATATATATTCAAAAACTAAAGCTGCTGATATGTCATTAAGTTTTAAATTGAATGAGTGTGTTTCATTTGACCAATCAGAACAATGTACAGGCTTAACAATACAAGTGACTGTTTGAAGGGAAAATACAATAAAACAAAGTAATACCTTGTGATGGTGCACACCGTTAAGCATGTAAGTATAATCACGAGCAAGCTTTATTTTCTGTTGGACAGCCACACCATCAGACAGATTCCGATTCTTGTGGAACTCCGAGGTTACAAATTCTAAAAAATGTTTCTTGTTCTCTTCTTTCCCAATATGTTTCTTGACCGCTTTGAGAAGATGGCGATAGATGTTAACTGTTTGGAAGGCTTCAGTTCTCATTCTTATCTATAAATATCCAAAACCTACTTCCTGCAAGGGATGACATATTTGGAATAGAACAAAATTTAGGAACCTTGTTACCAGAGAAAAAGAAAAACTAAGAACCTTAAAAATGGGACAAGGGTGTTCTCTCTCACCAAGATGAAAGAAATACAATTTGTCTCTATGACAGAAAGAAATACAGTTAGAGAGATCGAAGAAGGATTGTAAGGAAAAAAAGAAAAGTAAGGCTTCCTCCCAAGAATGAGTGAAGAAATAAAGAAAAGATAAAGACAGTTTCACATAGTAAGGTTCATCCATTCCTCTGTATATTGGATACGAAAACTAATAATATCAGTTAAGTGAATTAGTTCATAATCAATCACTTCAATTATGTTTGGGGTAATCAGGTTAGTTTTACTGTGACTGATTGAGTGCCCATTCAACCAGCTCATTACATAAGAGTTGTACTCATCAATTGTTGTGATAATTAAGAACAAAAAATCCTCCATCAACGGGATGGTCAGAACTCCATGTATAGATCTAACACCTCTATTTTAAGTTTTGTGATGCTCTTCTATGATATTTAATTGAAAACCAGAGCACCACTCCTTCTATCATCTACTTTTTTCTTATGATTAATCAACCAAACTGCCGGATCTCCACTACATTGATCTTCATACAAATCCCATGTTGGTGTTTGTTTCACCTTGAATGGGAAGAATTATCATTCACGGGCAGGCTAGAGTAATGAAACTAGCTCTGCTATCCAAGCACATGTTAACGTTTATTGATGGGAGCATCAAGAAGCCTGCGGCTACTGATCAACATTCAATCTCAGAGTACACTGTTCATTCAATTCTATGGACTGATGATCAAGCCTTTAAGGTCCGGAAAGGTCTCTAAAATTGTTCTTTGCAAGAGATGTAAGAGTCCTACATTGGATGAGATATGACCTGAACACGTGTTTATAAGTGGGGTTGTCCTCACTATACAAGCCGGTTTTGTAAGGGTTGAGTTCGGCCCAACCCAAATTCTAAGATGGAGTGAAAGCCCATTCAAGATTCATTGAGCCATATGCAAGTTACCGTTACCAGGCCACCCGATCACGTTTTAGATGTCTAGTCCTGGGCATGAGGAGGGTGTGTTAAGAGTCCGACATTAGTAGGGATTGAGTTAGGTCCAACCCAAATTCTAAGAAGAGACGTGTTTTGAGTCTCAGAATTACAAGAGTACATATGTCTAATCTATTGATTTAACCAATGAAATCTCTCAGTATCTAAGTAATTCACTCTTCAGGATTCAGAATATTCCATCATCAAACTATCTAGGAAGAATATTTCATCATCATACAATGTTCACCTCTTTTGGCACTCAAACCTTCACGAAAATTTCCAAAAAAATAGAGGCAGATTCCTAACACATTCAACATCAAGTCCATGCTTATACTTTGAATCATTTGCTCACCAAAATAGTGAAGAAAATAGCAAACAGTTACATAAACTCCAACAATAAGCATGCAACATAAGCATCTCATTTGAGGGCTAAGAACTAATCCAATCAGTACCAAATTTCATACACCGTTCCCTCAACATTTTATTAATCATGTAGACTGCCCATAATAATTTTCCACTTGGTGAAACCACAAAATCCTTGGCGCATGTTTAGATTGATCTTATTTTACTTTATTTTTGAATGGCTATATCAGCTTATTTGAGTTAATCTACTCGCATAAACACTTGTTAGACTGCTTGAGAGAACTTATGAATACAACTTAAGACACCTTCATAAGTTGTTTTCAGCTTATTTTTACTAGCTCTTGTTATACTGTTTGAGATAACTTATGAATACAACCTTCATAAGTTGTTTTCGGCTTATTTTTACAAGCTCTCAAATATAACTTATGAAAATAGCTTATACAAAAACAATTTTATTGTTATAGAAATAGTTTATAGATAAACCCATTTATCATGATACACGCTTATCCTATAGCATCTGATAGATCTATCTAGAACATGAAATTAACTAACCCACAACATAATCGAAAAAACTGTCAGGAACATTTTGTCAAACAGTTTGCGTGCCATATCTAAAACTAAAAGAAAAAGTAAGAATGGCCACCTCAAAGGAAAGATCCTTACTTCTTGTTCCTCACGATTTCACTGTCTCTGTTGCTGCTCCTATTTGTTTTCTTTTCTTCTTCAAATTCCTTTCCTTCGCTTCAGCCGCGATTTGGAGATCCTGTTTGCTTCATTTCTCACACTTTATATCAATTAGTATTTGAGCAAATGGTCATTTACTACGTGACGATAAATAATGTTAAATGTGTGCGGGGGCTAAAATGAAAGTAGAAAATTATCACTTTAGTTCTTGAACTAAAAATCAATAACCCCAACTTGAATCTCAAATCCCTAAATGTCATCTCTTAAATTGAAAATCTCAAATCCATAGTTTATTATCTTATTTCACAATATTAATATAATATATTTTTTGTTTTTTTTCAAAATATAGCGTTCTTTTATTTAAAATTTAAAAATAGAGATTAATAATATCAGCATAATTTTTTTTGTTGCACAGTTAGTTGTTTAATATTGTGGACAAAATTTTACCGTTAAGCATACAAAAATACATAAAATTTTCAATACAATTTACAGAACATACAAATTCAATACATCTAAAGAAAAAAAAGTCTACAATGTTTAGAAAAAAGTCACTTTTTTTTTTTGACAAGAGAAAAAAGTTACATATTAGTGTATATTTGTTTTAGGGATGACATTTAGGGATTTGAGATTTAAGTTGGGGATAGTGATTTTTGATTTAGGGACTAAAGTCACTATTTTCTACTTCCACTTTAGTCTTTGTGACACACTTAACAGAATTATTTAACATCAGGGACTAATGTGATAACAGAAGTGTAGAGTCAGGGACTTCTTTGTATTTAATTTTGAGTCAGAGACCTATGTGACAGCGAGGTGCAGAGTCCGGGACTAAAATGACCATTTGCTCATTCGTATTTATTTACTTTCCTATCAATCTCTATATAAAAATATTTAGGGGGAATTAGTCACTTCCATGGATGGGAAAAGAGTAGTCACTTTAGTCCCTGAATGCAGAGAAATTACAAAACAGTCCATGAATGTAGACTCTATTGGTCAATTTCAGGGATTAAAGTGACTAACAGAGTCTACATTTAGGGACTAAATTGACTAACAGAGTCTGCATTTAAGGACTATTTTGCAATTTATCTGCATTCAGGAACTAAAGTGACGACTCCTTTCCTATTCAGAGACTAAAGACTAAAGTGACTAATCTCCCAAATATTTAATGTCAATATTTAATATTTTAAAAAATTTATTAATCGAAAAAACTATTGTGCTTAACTGTTACAACTGAAAATAAAATATTTATCCTTATTTCTTTTGATAAAGTCTCTTTGTAAATATTTTTATATGTTTTTACCTCCATTATGGCGGAGCACCAATGGTTTCTCTTTTAGCTTAGTCATAGCCTCTTAGAACCAATAAAACAGTGTTCTTCCATTGGTTGACAGTGACATAGCTAGTATTGGAGAGCTGTGTACTATGTTGAGTTATTTCATTTCATTCGAGTGTGAGATCACCATCAGTTTTATGTACCATTATGCAATGCAGCCAATGGGTTGCTTTGAGCTGCAAAAAGTTTCTTAGTAGCTGCAACAATAATGTCGTTCACATGCTCTTGATTCCATTTCTTGTCAATTATATTGCAAAGCTTGCTGAGTTCCTGTTATATTAGTTATAGCTTCAATGTAATTATCCTCCTTATTCTTTTCGATATTCAATTCATTTTGATCTTTCTTGTCCTAAAAAATTGTTGTTCCCATCCTTTGCACTGCGGTACGGCTTAATTTAAAATTAAGTAAACTATTAAGGGGGTTATGTGTCTAGAGCAAGTGAATGGATTCTGCAATTCTATACATTTATTTTACAAATTTCATATGCATATTTGGCCTTGCCAATCTCTGAAATCCATATTTTGTTTGGTACAAGCAGTTGTATTGTAACTTTGATGTTTCTTTTTTCATGAAAAGTTTGATAATGATGCTTTTCACCTGGATTGAGTATTATGGTAGAACCTTTAGTATCAAAATTCTTTCAAAGTTCTATGCCTACCAAAGACTTAAAAGAAAGTTTTTGAGCTCATTAAGCAGTTTTTTTCTAAATTGTTCAGGGCTATCATTTAAATGCTTGGATGCATAATGTCATGATTAATGGGCTCTGTAAAGAGGGCTTGTTGGATGAAGCATTGCTCGTACTGTCCGAAATGGAAGACAACGGTTGCACGCCTGATATTGTAACTTACGAAACTCTTATCCGTGCTTTGTTCGAAAACGACAAGAATGATAAGGCGGAGAAACTTCTTTGTGAAATGCTTTCTAGAGGTCTACTGTAAGAGTAAAACTAGTGAGTTGTTTTCAGGTTACAATCTGTTATTCTGAGTTTGAAATAACAAATTGTTAGTCTACGACACATAAAAAGGAAATTGGACTACACATAGTTTTGGTAAAAAACAGTTGTTGTAAGGTTCATACTGATGTGTTAATAACAGATCTCAAAGTTGAAAACAACATGATTGTTCTCTGTGTTTGGATTGCAACTAAACGGATTAAGAATGCCATTTCATTGAATCAGTGAGTGAGTACAGGTTGTTGTTTGTGTTCTACTACATACACGCACGTCCAAATGTCACCTTTTTAGAATTTTATTGCAAAAATAAAGGAATTTATTCAAATTTACTACTTCTCCATTTTTTTTTTGACAAAACTACTTCTCCATTTAAAACTTCAAAAATAATAATCATTTTTGTAAAGAAAATTTATTTCAAAATAATGTTTTTTTTTTCAATTTTCAATATATCATTGATTTTTTTTCTTCCAGTTATACTCTTCTTTTCCAAATTATATGACATTTTATGTGAGAAAGAGATATTATAAATTGTTTTACAAAATCGTCCTTAATAAATGGTATCGAAAAGATAAATTAAACAATTGAAAGAAAAGAGTAGTAAATAGTTAAGGGTATAATAACAAAAGCAACATTAATGTTTTATTGATATTGTAAAACGACTTATAATTTAGGACAAATTTTTTTTCAAAACGACTTATAATTTAGGACAAATTTTTTTTCAAAACGACTTATAATTTAGGACAAATTTTTTTTCAAAACGACTTATAATTTAGGACGAGAGACTTTGAATATTTTTTTTAAAGAAGCATATCACTTTCAATACTTAATACTTTATTTGTCCCAAAATATGTGCATTCTTTCCGTAACAAATTTCAATCATATTTTTCTACTATTATATAAAGACAAATAGATCTTTACTTTCATAAAGCTGAATGTACACCTTTTTCACACTTTTTAACCCTAAAATAAACGTACCATTTTAAGCAGAGCTTGCAATTACAACACTCTAACATGCCAAATATCTTTCAGACATTTCATTGAAAACCTTAAAGCATATAGTCTAGTTTCTAGCATGTTGAATGCATATGTACTAGAGCAGTACCTTTTACCAAATTACTCTCAAAACCCATCTGAATTGCAAGACAATGCACCAGAAGTTCTGAAACATAGTCTTCAATAGCATAGTCTTCTAGCTTTCCAATCCTTTCTGATACTCTTCATATGTCATTTCTTCAAGATAGATAGACTCTGCACACTTGAATATATGTTAGTATTTCAATTATTCTTCAATACTTTGTTATCATCAAAACCCTAGAGGGCTTGTATGAACAATTCTTGTTCTAACAATGATGATATTGAATCATTTCATTTTTCTCAAATTATAATCTATGTCTATGTACTTTTTAGGAGTCTAACTGGGCCTAATCCTATCGAGGGTGATGTGTTGGCAGACTTGAAAATGAATAGTTAGAGGCCTAAAGTGGGGAAAGGTATGAGTAGTGAGGTGTGGAAGTTAGTGGTATTTTCCCCTAATAAGAGGGTGTGTGTGGGAAATTAGAAAGTAAGTAATGAAATTGTTAGAACAATGTCATCGGTGATCTCCGGAGAGACTATATATGCATACATATCAGATGTCTCGAGAAGCTTTTGAAGTCCAAGTCCTTATTGTTCTGGTGAAAACAAAACATTAACATCAACAAGTTCGTAGTTATGTTTCTATTCCTCAACGCCGTTATTGTACAAAATTTATTTAATAGTCATCGGAAAAGTTAACATTATACCTATCTGATTTCTTCAACCGAAATAAAATGAATATATATATTTTGTTCCAGACTGGGCTAACGCCCATTCCGGCATGACTCGAGTCTGGTTTAAGACATGAGAGCAGGCAAGACCATATGATAGACATGCCCTAAATCCTACTTGATCACTACTATAAATCTGCTATTTAAAGACCGAATGTTCAGTCACTACATCATAAGAACTGGTCACTAATCTGCTGGTCGTTAATCCTTTGTGACTGATTGTAAACAAAAATTCCTGGGACTTAAATAGCGAGTCATATGCAGGGACTGACTTTGTAACTGAAGTTACAAACTTAATTTGAGACTGATTTAGAGCTCCCGAATTTTGAGACCAATTTTGTGACAAAATTTAGCAACCAGACTAGTGACTTATTTTAGAGATTGGTTGTCACAAATTTTGGTGACTGATTTTATAAGTTATAAAAAACATACACTAAATCAGTCTCTAATTTATGTTGTTCCAAAATAAATATGCAACCTGTCAAACTATACATTTATGTATTAAACTTCAATACCAACAATATAGACAATAAAACAAGACTTAGTTGTTCTTAATAGTGTTTGTTGCTGTTTTCAATGGATTTGATATCAACTTCATCTGAGAGTGGATAATTGACTGTTGAAACTTCATCACTGATTCATGCTGATTGATGCTGATAGTTCTCAATGTTACTCCACTAGCAATAAAGAATCATGGAAGTCTATAATCTTTCAATCTATTAAAGAGATTGAAGATTTTTATGGTAATTATGCATATAACACTGGATTCTCTATTAGGAGTATGTTGAAGTCGAAGAACAATTCACAAAATAAGAAATCAGATAAGGTACATTATGTGCGTTATGTTTGTAACAAACAAGGTTTCAAGAAGGGAAGTCTGCTTAATCCTAACAACAGGCCAACATAAGACAATCCAGTGGTTATTGAGTTTGTGAAAGTGAAAGAAAAACCTGAGGAAAGGGTTGGTTGTAAAGCTGGAATATTTTTGAAATTGGATGAAGTTTTGAATGTCTATAAGATATATAGATGGGATGTAGCTCACTGTCATCCATTACATAAACCAGAGCATTTGTGTTATTTGAGATCATTTCGAGAAGTGAATGAAGTTCAAGGACAACTCGCTTTAATAAATTCTAAAGCTGGAATGTCGATGAGAACGTCTTATGAAGTTATGGGTCAAAGAGTTGGAGGCACGGAGAATCTTCCTTTTCGGTTTTCGGGCTTAAAGAACTATCTAATGACAATTCGTCAAAAGGAGATGGTGGTTGGTGAAGCAACTGTAATTCAAGAATTCTTTAGAAATGAAGCTCTCTCGAAACCATATTTTTACTATGATATCCAAGTTGATGCTGCAGAAGACATAACTAGCATTTTTTGGGCAGATGGAATTATGCAACTAGATTATTCTCTATTTGGCGATGTCATCAGTTTTGATACAACTTACCGAACAAACAATCAATATCGCCCATTAGGTTAGTATTTTGCACTTCTCTCAGGTTTTAAATTAGTGTTTACTTTCATTATGTTGTATTTTGTTCAGGCATGTGTGTGAAACCGCGTCTAGGTGTGTGTGAAACCGCGTTTGAATTCATGAACGCGCGTTTGAAGCCACAAAACGTGGAACCAAACGAGCACTTAATACTCTAATAGGACTAATATGCACTCAATTGACTATCTTTTATCAATTAATTAGACATGAACTCTAATGAAATTTTCTCTCAATTGAGCTTTGAAGCTTATTTTTCTTATGCGATGAATCTTCATTCCTTTCATTTGTGACTTCTAATAGTAATACCAATTAGTGTTGATGGCCTGATGAATTATTTGGATTTACCGATGTTGACCAATGTTGAATTGTAGTGCAAAAATTAGTTAGTAGTTGTTGCTTCTGTTGCAAGTTATCGAGGCTGATTCTAACTAACTAGCTACTTGAAGTTAGTTTGCTGAAATTTTATTTAGTTAAACAGTTTCAAATCAATTAGAAGTTGTATTGTGTCTCATTATGAGTTGAATTGAATAAGAGAATCATATAGTTTTGTCTCATTTTCCTTCTCTTATTTTTGTTCTTCATCTAAATTCAATTCCTTTGCTAACTAAGATTATGTTAAGGTATTATTAAAGATACTGAATTGTATTAGGACAATTAATCAGATTATGTAGAATTTATGAAAGTGGCAAGGGTGCTTTCTGTCATGGACTTTGGAAGTTGGTGAAGGACATTTCTAGTTGTTCTGTTTAGTTGATAGCTGATTTTTTGACAGATAGTTGTATTACTCAATTTGCAAATAATTCTGCATCTCTTGTTTCATTCTTTTTCCTTAAATAGACTATATATTGGAGTTGTTCTGTTTATGTTTAGGTTGTACATGAGAAATAAATGGTCCATTAATTACTCATCATCATGAAATCAGGAAAAAGCTATACTTCTCAAGTGTTGATATATATGCTTGTAAAAGCATAGCAAAATATGTGTTAGTCATTCCAATACTACTAAAGATAAATAACCACAATCTTCTCAAGTGTCATATGTGTCTGAGTCTGTAGTTTAAGAGATCTCTAGTCTACTGATTTTTTTTTCCAAATGCATTTAGAATTTCTAATGATGTATAGTTACAAATTATTGGAGTAAATAAGTTTTAACTTTATAGTACTGATGATTGAAATATCCAAATTCAGATATCTCTAGCTACTAGAGTTCACTAATTGAGGGTTGGAATTCACTTAAATTAGTGATTGCTTTCATTATTTACTGTAATTTATATATATGTTGTATTTTGTTCTAATTTGGTTCATTTACATTTCAGCTGCCTTTATTGGTTTTGACAATCATCGTAAGAGTGTTTTATTTGGTGTTGCCCTACTGTATGATGAGACAGCAGCTACTTTTGATTGGTTGTTTACAACATTCTTGAAGTGTATGTCCAATAAGAAACCACAGACGATATATACAGACCAGGCTAGTGCGTTGTTGAATTCAATTCCAAATATTTTTTCAGGTGTTTTTCATGGGCTTTGTTCATGGCACATGGCAGAGAATGCAAAGAAAAATCTCAGCTCTCATGCAAACAGTGCATTTTTCGATGAGTTAACTAATTTGGTTTCAAATGTAGACGATGAATCAGATTTCGACTACAATTGGCATCAGATGATGAAAAATTGTTTTAATGGAAGGCCTACTTCAGACTTTAGGTGGCTTGTCCAAACTCACGGAAATCGTATGCATTGGTCTTCATCTTGGGGCAAGTCACAACTTACAACTGATCTGAAAACGACTCAGTTAAGCAAGTCTTTCAATGCTTTTCTTCGTAGATTTCTGCAGCCAGACCATTCACTTGTTCAATTCTTTAGTCATTCCAACATTATGGTTCAGAGAATGAGGGATAATCATGTTGAGTTGGACTTTAAGGCTGCAAACACTAGAACAAAAAATAATTATCCCAACAATCAGTTGATGCAGTCCATTGTAAGCAAGTACACATCAGCTTGCTTTGCATTTATTCACATGCAGTATGACCTTTCCTTCAAATACTATTATGAGGAGGACACAACAAAAGGGTCTGCCTTGAACAAGTTTTTCAAAGTTTTCACAATTGAAAAGGTTGACGATAATTATGATGATGCTGATAATGATAATGACGGCCCTTCCAATGTTGATGTTTTGGATGCAGAACTTCAAGAAAACCTTTTGCCAAGTTTTGAAGATCATGATTGACTTGATGAAAGGGTTGTCACAGTTGACATTAGGAGCAAAAGTTTTAGTTGTTCATGTCGTATGTTTGAGAACAGGGGCTTCTTATGTTGACATATTTTCAAGATCTTGGAGTTCTTAGGTGGTAATGTGCAATATCATTTTTTAAAGACAATACCTGGACAATATGTTTTAAAGCGTTGGACTAGAGATATGTGTCCTTCTGTCGATAAGCTGAAATCTACCATTAATGTTGGCACTGAAGACTGTTGGAGTAAGCCCTAATAGCCAATCTATATTGATTGGGTTTGGCTTTGTATCATGATATTGATATAAATATATATTGTGAATATATAAATAATAAGGCATTTCTTTATTGATTTTGTTTTGTTTCAAAATAATAAAGTCCCTAGAATAGTTAGTCTGTTTAATGGAACATTAAGTATAACTTAATTGTGAGACCTCGTTAAACATAAGGAAACTATTCTTAAAGTATCCGTAGTCAAGCTTTATTGAGAAGTGGGATATCATTAAAGCATAGAGACTATTATGTGGATAGACTGATGATCATATCTCACAGATCATGGATAAAGAGTTA
>Ga0228710_1003134_pt1 | contig 26336 bp, 7 predicted proteins | sample MedpolnodulmetaG_FD_177995 | JGI IMG/M metagenome (GOLD analysis project Ga0228710, IMG submission 177995) | Root nodule microbial communities from Medicago polymorpha collected in Santa Monica, California, United States - pink nodules | ecosystem: Host-associated > Plants > Roots > Nodule...
ATAAGAAATGCAATATAAAACTCAGGTGCTGCCTGAACCACATACAATCAAACAATCCAAACTAAGACAACAAAAGATAACACAACTGCCAATGGAGGTACAAAGACCACATCCATCAATGGCTACCACTAAGACTAGCTATACAACACTAGCTATGACACTAACATGAACTGCTAAGCAAAGACAGCAAACCATTCCAGCAACAGATCTAGTAGTAAAAAAGAATACAATCTATCCCACTAAGATAGATTCAGCAACCATCTGAAATAACAGAAGTTGAACCCAAATAAGAACAACAACTGCAAGATATGGAACTTTCAACAAGACAGTCACATATATTTGGGATTGCTTTTGATCACACTCTTTTTGGAACGCATTTGTATGTGCTCACTACTAGTGTTTTGCTTCTTATGACTGCCTCTTTTACTCTTCTTCACAGTTTCATGTAGTGAAACTAGATTGTTAGATGCATCTGGGAAATGAGAGTTGTTATGAGCTTCAGTGTCAGTTTCAGGGTCCAATGTGCCATCAGAAGCATCAATGTCCATCTCATCTCCCCAAAATTTGCTCAAGATTTTTGCACTTTTTAAGCTTGCAGCAGACACATTCTTAGTGCCTGCAATGAATTGAGCTTTCCTCTTATCTGGGCCCAGAATTTCATCTGTAGTAGTGATAGGAGTGATGCGAGGCTGCAAGACTAAGTGCTCATCAAAATTAGGATCCGTAGGAACCTTTAAGAATGGAGGATGAAACAAGTGTTCCTTCTCTAGGGAAGTGTCCTCCACATTCAGACTGATAGGTATCACCTTATCAACTGTAATGTGAGTAATTTCCATGTCAGCTGGCCTAGCCTCCCTGGAAAAAAGCTCACTATCATTCTCAAGCAACTCAAAAGAATTGGATACAGGTAGTTTTGTTGGATTCCCAACCTTCTGGTTTGTCACAATCGCAGAGCTTGCAAGACTAGTATTATCAGTCTTTTTGGTCACTTTAACAAATAGGTCCTCACCACCTTCCACAACAGTGTCAGAGTTATTCAAAGGATCCATATTGTTAGATTGAGCTTGATTTTTGGCAGACTTTTTACCAACTGCCTCATTGCCAGATTGAGCAATGTTGTGAACAATAGCTTCCTCAACCTGCTTGTTATTCATATGAGCTTTAGACTGAGCTTTGGTGTTCACATTGTGAGCTTTTTTAGAAATTTTAGCAGGTGCCTCATGATTCATTTTAGAGCAGGAATGTATGCTATGCCCCAAATTCCTGCAATGAGCACAGTACAGTGGATATTTCTCATACTGAACCACAATAGAGAGAGCATGGCCTTCTCTTTCAATGATAACAGATTCAAACATCTTGCTGGCCAGATAAACATCAATGAGGACCCTAGCAAAGAGACCAAATCTCCTATTCCGTGTAGCCTCATCAATTGTAAGTGGTGATCCCAAACCTGAGGCAATCTCAAAAATAGTTTGCTTTCCCCAATATTCCTGTGGAAGATGCATGAGCCTAACCCACACTTGGGCATGTGTTTGTGCCTGAGCCTTAGGGATAAAATCTTTTGTCCAACATGAAAAGCGCATAAATCCTGGTTTGAGATTAACAACACCAAGGGCCCAAACTTGTCGCATATCCTCAATTGTACCGAAATTAAACTCAAAGAATCCTTTGCCTAGAGGAATTAAGTTCCAATTGTTCAAATTAGGCCAGAGAATGCTGAGTTTTACCTTTAGGGCTTGAGTTGTTAAGGGTGAATCTCCTTTGTGAAGGGTTAAGCGTCCATGTAGATTACACTGACAAGCTGCAAGACCAGATTCATACGATGCTTGAGAGATCTTCACCCGAACTGAATCACCCACAATCACCTTCGGAGGAAGCTGAGTAAGAAATGAATCACCTGAAACCGAGCCAGAGAGGGCTTGTGCAAAGGATTTCCCAGATGCCGGTGGGTTCACCGCCGCCATGGAACCAAGAAAAACGGAAAGATCAGAGAAAACTGAGGTCACCGGAAAAATGTTGCGAAGAGGAGAATCCTCCCAGAATAAAGGAAAACAAGGATGAAGAAGGCCGTTAAAAAAAGGCATACTAATTAATCGAATTTGTCTAGCTGAACTACCTTAGCAAATAATATATCTAGGTACGGTTAGAAAACCTAGTATTAATCGCGAGGTATAACCTACAATCGATTCATAATTGATCAAAATTTCAAAAGCATAAAAAACAAGTAAACATAGTTTGAATTGCATTAAGAAAATGACTCAAAGATCGTGTGTTTCCACATACACAGTAAAGTTTCCTCATTCAATCATAATCTATAAGAGTTTAGTTACACATAATAATGGTAACAAACAACATAATTATAATCTATAAGAGTTTAGTTACACATGATAATGGTAACAAACAACATAATTCAAAAGATAAGAGAAAGATACACTGGCAATGGTGTAGATCTTCCACTTTGTTTCCAACCCTTCAATAATGTCACCTTAGGGTTGATGGATCACACCTTACACCTCAGAGCCGTCAAAATTTGGATCCCTAGCTTCTAGGTGAAACTAGCGCTATATAGAAAAGTTGCAAGTCGTGCATGGATCCATACGCCTCACGCGTATCATTAATTAATGTGATGTCATCCTATGATTGGTCTTTTGCGTGCCTCGCACATGGTGTTGTCTGCCTCGCGCATGTTCACATAAGCTCAGGATAATTTTCACCTTCCACGAGCCTCGTGCATGGCCTTGTGTGCGTAACACATAGGGACAAAGTGAAATCCTCTTTGTGGTTCTCAATTCTTCAGTTCCTAAATATTGCAACCGTTTATACGTCTTGTGACTTGGGACACAATTTCTCCAAGTATAGTATGATCTTCAATTCTTCATTGTAACAAGGCTAAATACCTTTGTAACTTCTACCAAGCGTCGTCTAATTGGATCAATCTGTCGAAAAATACCAGAAACACAATGACACCTACAGAGGCGTCTGGTTAGAGAAGTAAAATGACTTACAAAGACTATTTTCTATACAAGACTGACTTTTCTTGAAAAACCATGAGTAACTCACTCTAAAAACCTATAAAAACTAAGAATAAAGTAGCAAGAAAACTCGATAAAGCCCCTTAATACATGATATGACGAGGACTCATCAACATCTCGATTGAAAAGACTTAGATATCTTACCCTAAGCCCCCCATTTGATTTTGGCTTACAAGCATCCTTCTACTTTACCCAACAATTTATCGTCTCTCCCGCCACCCCTCCCCCCACTAAAATATATGTTGCATCCTTTCCATTTTACTCAACACAAAATTTAGCATTTTGAGGAAAGACGGGATAACTCCCAATGTGACATTAATTAGCACCAATATACCCCCCAAGACACTTATACTTAATTTTCAGAGAGGTTAGCATCCAATTTTCCGTTTCTAACATTGAACTCCAAGTTGAAGCCTTTATTTGATTTACTTGCATCGGTAGGACAAGGTAGATAAAAGGGAGATTGCCCCAAGAAAGACGTCGATGCCTCCATGAAATTACTTGCCACTTTGATTCCAAACATCCTACTTTTTGTAAAATTCACCTTTAAAGCAAATATTAACTTAAACCATCTAAGGATCACCTTCATAGACAAGTAGTTTCCCCAGTGAATAAAGTGTCGTACTCATATTTCAAGAGACAATAACCTCAGAATTAGCTATTCGGAATCCTTTAAAATAACGCAACTCCATTGCACTCATCACCAGGGTGTTCATGGGTTGGGTCAACCCAAAAAATCCGGTCAAATCCACCCAACTCAAAAAAAATAGGTTGGGTTGGGTAATTGGGTGGGTATTCTTTCTAAAAATGGAAAACCCATAAAAATAAATGGGTTTCGGGTAAAACCAGACCCAAATCCAAAAAACTCACTTGTCCAATAATGTTAATATTTTTTATCTTTGTTTTCATAGGGTAGAAGAAAGTTATACTTCCAAAACATACACATTGTACCATATATATTGAAAATCAAAACATATTAGAGTTACAAATTAATATGTCTCACTTTTTTGTTTTTTTTTTGAAGAGGCTAAAATTAATTATATTACCACATCAAAAGAACCCCCTAGCACAAGGAATACCAGGGTGGAACCAACAGTATCCGACCAATATTTACAAGCACAAAATAGTGAAAACAGATACAAAAACAACATTCAACCGATGCCTAAAATGGTGAATGGGCTAAGCCACCATGCATGTAAATTGAAGGGGAGCGTAGGGTGTTTCTCCTTCAACCACATGAAAGCGAGTGACTTTATTTTGTCAACCACCTGAAGAATTGATATTTGCTTGCCATTAAATAACCAGTTATTTCGTTCTTTCCAAATTTCCCACGTAGTTGCTAACCAGATAACCTGCAGTATAGCCCGACGACCCTTCACGGTACCATTATCTGAGGAGAATTGATTAAAATGGTCAATCACTCCAAGAGGAAGGGCCGTCGAGAGACCCAACCACCGCAATAAGTAGTGCCACACCGAGCCAAACGTAGGACAATGCAGAAATAGATGACTGGTAGTTTCGACAGAATTACAACCAGCAAGGCACAACCGAGAGTCAGAAGTAATCACACCACGGTGAAGGAGATTATCCTTCGTCGGCAGTCTTTCCCGGAACATACGCCACGCAAACAAGACGACCTTAAGGGGGGCTTGTGCGTGCCATGGAGTCGTCACTGCCACCATAGGAGCAGCTATCGATTCAGACGTTAGAGCTGTATAAGCACTTCGGACAGAAAATATATGAGATGTTTCTAGCTTCCAACACCAAGTATCAGTTGAATCAACCTGCAAAGACACATTTTGTAATAATAAGGTTAGTTCCCCCACCGCCTCCTCTTCCCACGCCCTAAGTCTCCTCCGCCACGACCAAGCCTGACCCTCCACCCCCACGCACTTTTTGGTTATTTCGATACTAATGCAATTTTATGTCATGCAACTTTAATTTGTTGTAAGTATTTTATGATGAAGTTTATTATTTGATATTCTATGATGCATAAAATTATAGTAAAATAAGTTAAACATTTTTTTTAAGAAAATTAAGTGATAGAGTACTATTTTAAAATAAAATTATGAGGACTTTTCATTTAGTTATTTAATATTAAAAAATAGAAAAATAAGTTGGGTAACCCATTACCCAATCCAACCCAACCCAAAAATTAGTGGGTTTGCCCAAACCCACCCAATAGTATAACAGATGGTTATTTTACCTCACCCAAACCGGAGTATCCTATTTAGTTTGATTTTGGGTTTGGCCAAATCCAACTCAAACCCACCCACGCACACCCCTACTCATCACTAAAGATCATAACCCCTCTCCTAACAAAAGGAATAAAAAAGGAGCCAATGGATCTCCTTATTTAAGCCCTACTAATAACAACCTCCTCGGTTGGGTTTACATTAACCAATACCAACAACAAATTTGAAAACACACAAGCTCTCATTCAACGTCTCTATTTTTCATCAAAACCAAACCTCCTAAACATATAACCTAGATATGTCTAACTCACCTAATCTTAGGTCTTCTCAAAGATTATCACACATGTACCAATCTGACCCTAAACTCTTTTTACCACCCGATGAGTTCACTGCATCATATATTTCCTCTACCAAAGAGAGGAATGGAAAGGTTACCACACTTTCCAATATATCATCATTTCTATCAAGAGGAGTACTAATGACCCTCGTTTAAACATTCACTTTTTTATTGGATAAAATCAATGTGAGATTTATCACTTTATCTGGCCCCATTTCCAAAGTATATGACCCAGATTGATTTAAGTCAATAAATTAGTGAGCATTAAAGAGAGTGTTGTTATCATTACCTTTCTATCCATCTATGAAATAGAAAAATTACATATATTACAAATCACAAATGATAATGCTATGAGCCACCCTATTTGTCTGTTTCCTAACATACACCACTCCCTAGTAGGAGTGATTGTGGTGGCGAGCACATCGTATAAATTTTGGAATCAGTTTTGAACAACACAACTTGCATACCGAATGAATCTGAACTCGGATACCTTAAGCAATGTCTCGAGTTCGAGCTTTGTAAACGAAATAAATGCAATGATGAGGGGAGTCCATATCGTAGATGGACAATAAATTATTCGACGAAGATCAGTCATTGACAATAATCAGCGGATATTTCACACTAGTAACACAATTATAAAATAAATTCTTAAGTTTATATCTATAATTTTCTTTACTTATGGTTTTGATAACTTAATTAATCTTTTTTTCAAGACAAAAAAAAAATACTTAATATATTTTAAAAAACATAGTAAATATTTTCTTCAGCTTTATTCTTTTTCTTTTGATAAATCTTTTCTAAAACTGATTTTTTTTTCTCTCTTTTCTAGTTAATAGGAGAAATGACAAAGCCATTATAAACTTATGGAAGTGCTGGCTCGATCATCCAGCCAAAGAATTTAGTGCAAGTTGAGCTAGAAACTTTTCTAAAACTGATTTAACCTATTTAAAATATACCCAAACTGTAAACTGGTTTTCTACCGTTGAACTATTTAATATATTTGTGAGCAATCCGGCGAAGCTACTTTGTTATCGGAAACAATCAGCCATGTCAACTCGTCCGTCGCCGGCGTTCTTCTCCGACGATCTCCTCTCCGAGATACTTTCATTACTTCCTGTAAAATCACTTCTTCGATTCAAATGTGTAAGTAATCCTTGGAACAATCTCATTTCCGATCCCAATTTTGCGAAATTCCATCTCATGAAATCAAAATCACAAAATCAATACTTCACACTAATAACTCATCACCTAAAAATTATCAAGGGAAATTCCCCTTATGGTAGTGACGATGAAGCTGAGATTGATTACAGTATCATTCCATATCCTATACCTTGTTTACTCGATAACCCATCATTTACCGTTGTTGCTGATCGTCACTCTATGTTGAATGAAAAAGACTGCTCTGGTATAGCTGGTTTCTGCAATGGGCTGATCTGTTTGACTGGCTATCGTTTCATTTATGATTCCGCTGATACTGAATGTTATGAGTACTGGCTCCGTTTATGGAACCCAGCCACTAGGAAAATATCTCCAAAAATTGGTTGTTTTCGTGATCTTCGTAGTTTCGTCTTCAATTGTGGTTGTGATAATTCCACCGGAACTTTTAAAGTAGTTGCGTCACGTTACATTCATGATCATTTGACAAGCGAGGTGAGAGTTTTCAGTTTACGTGATAATGTTTGGAGAAATATTGAAAGTTTCCCGGCTGTTCCTCTTCGTTTGGATTATCAAGGATTTGGGCATACTGATGTGGTTCTTAATGGCACTCTTAACTGGTTGGCTGTTCACAATGACATCCCAATCACTTGGTATGGTGATCTGGCGGTGGAGGATATTACTGTTGAGCAGATTGTTATTGTTTCACTTGATTTAGGGACTGAGTCATACAACCAATATCGGTTGCCTCTGGGTTTTGATGAGGTGCCGGCTGAGGAGCCAACTGTTGGTGTGTTGAGGGACTGCCTTTGTTTTTCTTATTGTTATAAGAAAACCGATTTTATTATATGGCAGATGAAGGAATTTGGGGTTCAAGAGTCTTGGACTCAATTTCTTAAAATTAGTTATCATGATCTTCAGTTGAACCATGACTTTAGGGATGATACGCTGAAGTATCATCTTCGATTCTTGCCATTGTTTCTTTCAAAGGATGGTGATACACTGGTATTGCGTAGTAGTCTTGAGAGGGAGGCAATTCTCTATAATTGGAGAGATAATAGAGTGGAGCGAACAAGAGTCACTGTGCATAAAACTAGTATTGATGATGGAACTAGAAGTAGTTTATGTTGGAACTATGCCAAGGGTTTTGTTGAAAGCTTAATTTCGATTTGTTGAAATGTGAAAGTAAGTTCCTCTGCCTTGGTTCACTTGTTTGAACATGTAAATTCATATATGTTGTTTTCACATTAATAAATTAGTAACGACTACATGTGCTGTAACTGCTATCTGCATGAAGGGAAAATCCATAATCAAGATCAATTGTTCTGTTTTTTATTACATGTTGGCATGAAGGACCGATCCTTCTCCCATCATAGGCTAAATGTATATATCTGTTTTTTATTTTTTAGCACATTTTCCCTTACAATGAAATGAAAAGAATCACATTTTCTAGCAGCTAGACTACAACAAACCCCTCTTACAATGAGGACATCTTGAATGACAAAATGCTTCAAACCCTTTTTATTTTGTATATTCATTCTTTCATATACATAAAAAATAATGAACAGATGATATATCGGAACAAATTCATATTATATAATCGGAAATGTATCAGCACAAACATTGAGCTCGTTTGTATCTTGTCTCCACCTTATTTTTTCAGAACGAATAAACTTGATAGTCCCTGAATTATTTTCATCATTTTCATAGATCAACTTGCTCCGCAATTTTCATTAAATAGATAAATAGTCCTTAACTTGATTTACAGCTATTAAATAAGTCCATCCGAGTTTGGTCGTCAGACACGCTGCTAACATGTATTGGAAAACGATAAGTTGTTTGTAATAGCTACATAGCCCCTAATTATTTTTTTTTGAAATAGCTAAATAGTCCCTCAACCTCTTCATTTTTTCCCTCTTCCCAAATACTTATTCTGTTCTCTTTCACTTTTCTTCTTTCCTCTTTCAATTAACTGCTTTGACTCAATAGTCTTGCCCTACTTTCGGTACAGTACATATTCATTTTGGTAGACCATAAATTTCTAGGAGACCAGACCTATATAAATTTGTTTCTTCATCTATTGTGTGAAAGAGATGGACCATATAACCTTTTTTGCAATACTCTTTGTATTTTTATGGATGCAAGGCTTTTCTCTTTGGCGCCGGAATAATAACTTCTTGAATGTTTCCAGAGTTTTGGAAAACTCGGTACATCCCCGTAGCTCCAAAATTGTCAGGACAATCGGAAAAGAAAAAGTCACCAATTCTCAGTTACCCATTATGTCCGGCATTCTTTGGTACACCTTGTGATCTTACATCAGCCCTCCCAGTGGTGTTGTTGTGTCGTTTCCACCTCCTTACCTCCTGCCATTCTTCTTCTCTCTCACTCTCTCTTTCTCTCTAGATATGGGATCATGAACAATAATCAAAGGATCTAAGTTGTTAGCTCCCAGTTTAATTAGAATATCAGCACAATAGTTTTCTTCTGTAGATAATCTTCTGTAACATGTCAATCTTTTGTAGACTATGCAACAAGGTAACATGTCAATCTTTTGTAGATAATCTTGAATTTTCACCTGTAGGTTTGATTAATAGTGGTGGAATGAATCTATCCGTACCAAGGGCCACCTACTGAATAACACGAGGAGAGTCTAAAAAATATAAAAGTTTGCCAACAAAGTTCAATACTAATCAAAAGGGCTTTAACAATTGAAAGGATCCCTCATGGTTTCCAACCAAAACTCCAAAATCTTTTTATTGTAAAATTTACATTTTTTTACAACAATTGATAAAGGTTCGTTCTTTAGGGCCGGATCCAACAAATTTATAGGCCTAAAGCAATATTTGAAATGAGTCACAGCAAAAGCTATCAGCAACAAATTAGAGGTCTTTTTAAGACTAGTTAGTTTTCATAATATTAAATAATACAAAAATGAATATTAAATATATTTGCAAGATTGATTAATTCTTTAGTAAATCAATTTGTCGTAAAATTATTCAAAAAAAATATTACAATATGTGACCCAAAGTAATTAATATTAATAAAATTAATACTCAAGTGATTGGTTTGGCCATTTAAGTTCCTCTTTTAACAAACTCTATGCAAATTCTAACGTGAACCTTTCACATGTAAGAGGGATATGTTTGTAGTCTGAAAGTTACAAGATCTAATTATTTCATTGTAACTTCAAAAAAAAAAATACATATATTAACTATTTAGGCAGGAGGATTAGCCCTTTATGAATAAATGTAATCAAAATCAGAACAATTGATCTTGCTTTTCGATTTTCCTTTCACCTTCTATCTTGTGTAATATCTCCAACATCTTATTCTTTTCCTCCTCCATGAATGAAACATGAAGTTATTCTGGATAATTTCTTCCACCGGCAACCTAGGAAGCAAATAAAATAACCAAAATGTATGTTAGGAAATTAAAATTATCGAGACGGGTTAAAAAGTGATAATGGAAATTTAGTCATATCATCTTAACAATTCGTAAGGCGCTCTTCCACATAAAGGTCAGTGAAACACGTGCAACTATAAAAATATGAATCAATGCTTCAAACAAAATCTGCCTTAATGTACAAGATAGGGTGTATATCTAATCAGACCAAGAACAATATCAAATCTAATATATAAATTTGTGAAGGCACTTTATGCTGCAAATATACACAGATAATCGGATTCTAAACATATCGAGTGTTTGGAAACCAGTTACTTAACTACTCATTCCAAAGCTTCATCACCCAAAAGTATCAAAAGAGATACAATTTACAAATATACGCTCAATGCAACCAGACAAATGGACTCATAATTGTAACAAAATTTTGGGGTAAATGAAATTAATGTATGTTAATCTCTCAGGCTCTCAGCCAAGAATAACAACCCAAGCTTCAACACAATTTTCTGTTATCCCTACTCTCCTCAAAGCTATTTTCTGTAACAGCACATACTCGCGTTGCGTATCTCTACCCTTATAGATACATCCAATCATACATCAAACCGATCCCATAAATTTCAATCAAATACATATCAGTCCTCTGTCCAACTGAACTGTTGTAAACACTAAGCAGGATATGACAACCAAAGTGGGGAAGCATCTTTGTCTGACAATTCAGCTAGGATGCATAAGTATAGATACAATACTAGTAGCAGGTACAGATAGAAGATATGTCATGAGAGAGCTAATAATAATTAATAAACAATGGTTTTTATATGTGACATAACATGGGAGAGTTCGATTGTTCAATTCACAACAAAAATATCACAATGAAAGTTAAACTTTTATTAATAGTTTCTTCTACAGTTTTTCTAGGTCTTATTCTGCCTCTAGTGATTTAACTATCCTCCATTTGACCTATTGTTCTTACTACATAATCTAAAGTGGACTACTAGTTTTGTTTTAAAAAAAGTAGATTGAATGTCCTTGAATGAGAATCATCTTCTAGTTCATATACTTAAGGCCAGGATGAGGCAGGCTGGTTGTAGATGTCTGAAAAACGCCACACCTTTTGGCTATAATAACATAAAAACAAAAACAAATCATCAAATCCATGAGAATTGTTGACTCCTTAACAATAGTTAATATATACGAGTCTTTCAAGAATACAATCAACCTAAGCAATCATATAAACAAATATTCACACAATGTATTAATATGAAAACACCATATATGAATTTACATAAATTGAAAAAAGTAAACAATAAAAAGTAACTTACTTTCAACAAATCGAAATTAAGCTTTCAACATAACCCTTGGCCAATTCCAAAATTAAAGTACTTTCAATAAAAGAATTTTTAGTTCCATAATCAATACTAGTTTTACGCACAATAATTCCTGTTCGCTCCACTCTTTGATCCCTCCAATTATAGATAATTGCTTCCCTTTCTTTATCATTCCTCAATATGAGTGTATCACCATCCTTAGAAAGAAACAATGGAGTGAGAAGTGGAAATCTAAAGTCATATTTTGATTGAAGATCATGATAACTAATTTTAAGAAATTGAGTCCAAGACTCGTCAACGCCAAATTCCTTCATCTGCCATATAATAAAATTGGTCATCTTATAAGAATAAGAAAAACAAAGGCAGTCCCACAACACACTAACAGATGGCTCTATAGGCGGCACCTCATCAACACCCTGAGGCAACCGATATTGATTGTATGTCTCAGTCCCCAAATCAAGTGAAACAATAACAATCTGCTCAACAGTAATATCCTCCACAATATACCGAGTGATTGGGACGTCATTTTGAATAGCTAACCAATTAAGAGTGCCATTAAGAAACACGTCAGACCCAAATCCTTGATAATTCACACAGAGAGGAACAACCGGGAAACTTTCAATATTTCTCCAAACATTATCAGCTAAACTGAAAACTCTCACATCACATGTCAAATGATCATGATTGTAACGTGACGCAACCACTTTAAAAGTGCCAGTGGAATTATCACAACCAAAATTGAAGAAGAAACCTTGTACATCACGAAAAGACCCAATTGTTTGAGATATTTTCCTAGTGGATGGGTTCCATAAACGGAGCCAGTATTCGTAACATGAAGCACTAATGGGATGATAACCAGTCAAACAAATCAATCCATTACAAGAACCAACTATATCAGCCCAATCTTTTTGGTGCAATAGAGAGTGAGGATCAGCAACAAGGGTAAACGATAGGTTATCGAGTAAACAAGATATAGGATATGGAATGATACTGAAATTAATTTCATCAATAATCTTACGAGTGACTACTTTGATATATTTGACGTGACAAGTGACTAGTGTGAGGTGTTGATTTTGTGATTTTGATCTGTTGAGATGGAATTTGACAAAAAAGGGATCAGAAATTAGAGTGTTCCAAGACTTACTTACACATCTGAATCGAAGAAGAGATTTCACAGAAAGTAATGAAAGGATCTCAGTGAGGAGATCATCGCAGAAGAACACCGGCGACGGAGTCGTAGACATGGCTGATTGATTCCAATACCAAGGCAGTGTCGTTGTAGTTATAGCGATTGCTCCAAAAGTTAGCTTTATATTCTCCTACGGTTGGCCCTGCCTTGCTCATTAAGTTACGAGGATTTGTTTTTATAGTAACTTTAGGTTACGAGGATTTATATATTTATTTTTTTAAGGAAACGGATTAAAAAAAATGTAGTTTATACTTTTTTAATTTAGGCAAATTCTTGTTTACCCATCAATAAAAGGTGGGTAACACTAGCCATGCTGAGTTGGCCCAATCAAAATCATCTCTATCTCTATCTTTATCTTTATCTTTATTATAAAAGTTTCTATGGTGCAGTCAAAAAACTGACTTTTTTGAAAAAGTTAATGTTAATTTTAATGTTTGATTCATTTTTAAATTGTTGATTACTGATTAATGATTAATAGTAATTCATCTAGTAATGCTTGCAATATCTTGGACTTACATGTACTATTTTATCGTTGGCATCTTTAACATGCAAACAGATTTGATGATATTATGTGATAGTCTTGAGTGTTACACTTTGTGGGGTGTTACACTTAAAACAAGGTAGGATAAAATTAGATTAAGTGTAGTCTTGTTAATCTGATAAATTGATGATACTATGGGGACTAAACTTTTGATGCCACTGTACAAACAGTAGGGTGTTACTCACTACAATTTTGATGTTATAATGTTAACTTCATCAGAAAAGTCATTTTTACGACTTCACCATAGAATTTTCCTTATTATAAACATTTCCCTTGCATCAAATAAAAAGTACACATGACATATTCACATTGTCCATTGCATTTAATGTTTTTAATCAACCAATTAGAATTGATTCATGACTCACAATTTTTGTATTAGCGAATCAAAATAGATCATGACTCATTTATTTTTAATAGCCAATCAAAATTGATCATGACATGATTTTTTTCCTATATATAGACAATTTGTTTTTCATTATTTCCATCTTCCTCTTCCTCCCATAAAAAATCATGAAGGTTTAATCATGTAGCAATGCTATTTTCGGCTTTGGTTTGAGGGGGTAGTGAGTGCTTGCAGATATCTACTGTGTGCATCCTTTGAATTTGGAGTGTAATTTTTGTGATTGTTTTTCATTGTGGTTGTATTTATGTGCCTTTTTATTCTAGCATGTAGGTGTGACACCGTTTTTCTTTGGCTTTAGTATTTTGGAGCCTTGGTTTTGCGATGTATTTATTATTATATTGTTAGCCTTTAAAATATACGATATGTTTCCTCAAAAAAATATATATGATATGTTGTTTAAAGAAAACATACAATTGGTTCGCACCATGTAATTTGAGCAAGATTTATGCAATTGGAACACATATTAACGACATTCAAATTTACTATAAAGGTGTGTCACTCATGACTCAATCATATGTATCAAATGCTTCAGTAAACATTATGCAATAATCACGATTTCTCACAGCACATAATCTCGGTTTCCAGCTCTATATGAAATGTGTCATAAATTTATGATTAAGGAAATGTTATTACATAATATTTGTTCCAAATAATAAATAATTCCCAAATAACATAATATTTAAAAAAAATGATAAATTCTTATGAAAATTGATTGTGTTTCCATATATACAATGAACATTGTCTTTGTCTATAAAAAATATATTGGCGTAGTAAATTACATTTTGGAGAATGTCTTCTTCACAAAAAAAAACAAGTTACTTTTGAAGATTGAGGTTGAATTATAATTTTATTTTTAAGGGAATGTTGAATTATACTTATAATTTTTTGGAAATAAATGATATTTATTTCATGTAATTTGAAAAATTAATGGGCAAAATTTAAGGTTTTTTCTATCTATAAAATCAGAAAAGTAAAAATAAAATTATTGATAGCATCTAAACTAGGCATAAGATGTGCAAATAAGAGATAAAAAAAATAAAAAAATACATTATGTACCAAGGTAGCTTCTTTTTTTTGACAAATGTACCATGATAGCTATTGTAATTTAATAAGGAGGCAAAGTTAGTAGAATCAATGTTTATATTCAATATAGGAAACATCATTTAAGGGTGAAAGAAAACGTTTTTATTTTTCTCTATAGGGAATGATTTTGTGGTGTATAAAAATTAAAAACATTTGTGATTTGAAGGGTTAAAAAAAGTTTTTTTTTTTGTTTATAAAAGAAATGATTGAATTAATGGTACATAAAAAATATTATTTAAGATCATATTATTTATGGAAAAAATAAAAACTATTGTGATATTTTATACCTTTTTTTTTCCGTTTTTCACATGATGCCCATAGAATTCAAAATTCTTTCCATTTTTATTGTATTTTTGGGTTTTCAACCGTGCTCACTATTTGTTAAAAAATAATGCTCACTACTCATTTTTTTCAATGGGTCCAAAACCAATAATCTTGGAGTTTGGTTGTTCATCTTTCGTTTGTTTTTATGTATCAAACATGATCATCTATTGTCAGTAAACATGGTGATTATGGATGCATTTTTCTGCATTTGTATTAATTTTTATGATTATTATTATAGTTAATTTATCTTATTCGATTAGTACATATGTTTATGTCTTCATTTTTAGTTATTAAAGTGTCAAACAATCACATGATAAGAAATAATACAAAAATATTGGGAAAAATAATATAACAAATAGTATCGAAAAAATTGGGCAGAAGATAGAAAATTAAATGGGGTGTTAAATGCGTGTTTGAGAATAATTGGTGTTCTAATATAAGGGTAGTTTAAAATATAATTAATTCATTGAATCAAGATAAAATGAAAGTCGTGGATGTGGAATAACTATTTTTGTTTTTGTGTGAACCCTCTTATTCTCATGGAAATAGATTTGGTAGAGGATTACCTAAAAAAAACATTTCATCGTCCATTACCTCACCTTCGTATTGTTAATGGATTCTACAACCAAATACGATTATGTCTTGACAATAATAAATTTATAATTATAACATTGAAAATAATAAGTAAAATCTGGCACAATTATATCTCTGATTAAAAATAATAATTTGATGCCCTCACAAAAAATATTTTGAAGTATAATAAGATAGAGACTAAATTTTCAAATTTATTTTTGAAACTAAAAGGTGCTTTTATTTTTCCTTAGCAACTAAATTAGGTCTCAATTTTTATACGAAACTAAATTTTGTCTTCCCTCAAAATTCAATTGTGTCTTCATTCACTGTGACAACCTATAAATGTAAACTTTACAAAATCATATTTCTAATCAAACATTTTTAAGAAATATATAACACCAATTAACCTCTCATTGTCGTATTTATAGCAATAACAATGACAATCAAATGGTTTCAACGCAAAGATGTATATGGCCACATGTATTTTAAATTAAATAATGATGCATATTTTCTTGCATTTTAAATTTGAACTTTGACCATTATTTTCTTTATTTGGATTATCAAAGACCAAAATTGAAGGAATTTAAAATAATATAAGTACGTATTTTGTCAATTCATCACAACACATTGACGTTTTCCCATGGTCTGTTCCCCACCAAAGACCAAAAGTGAAGGAAATTGAAATAAAAAATTGAAGTAATTTTTTATTTAAAATAAAAAAATTAGGCAAATGACATAAAAAAGATAAGAAAGAAATTCATCGTAATGTTGATAGTTCTGCGAGAGTATACAATGAGTTGGATCATCACATTTGGCTAAGAGAATCCCCACAAATGAGATTGACACAATATTTTGACCCAAAACCTTAAGACATTAGGTATATGGGTCATCTCACTAATATGTGGTTTAATATCCACTCTTTCATCCAACTTAAAAGTTTAACTCCCCAATGACACATTAACATCACTCTTTTAACTTTAACTGTGGGACTCTTTGTATTTATGACTTAGTGACATAGCCTAATAAGGTCAGTCAGTGGCGGAGCCAGGAAAAAAAGTTAGGGTGGGCCACTAAAATTAATCGTTGAAAAATTATTTCAAGCCTCGCAAAATAGACCTATAATTGAATTATTTAAATTTTTCAGATGGGCCACAACACCACTTTGCGGGAATTTGGATCAACCGAAACCTAAAACCGACATAAAATTGTATAAAATATAGCAAAAGAGATCTATAATTGAATTATTTAAATTTTTGGGTGGGCCACTACACCACTTTGCAGGAATTTGAATCAACCGAAACCTAAAACCAACACAAAATTGTATAAAATCTCGCAAAATAGACCTATAATCGTTGATTTTTAATTTTTCCGGGTGGGCCGTGGCCCACCCCAGCCCATGAAGGGCTCCGCCACTGAGGTCAGTGGCACAACATCGTAAAAAAAGCGGGTTGGTGGGGGTTTCAAAGAGGGATGTTTTTTTTTCTTCTTTCTTTCATGAGAAGAGAGAAAGTAAATTAGAAAAGGGTTAATTGGTCTTTACCCCCTGTAATATAGGTCATTTTTGATTTCCCCCTGTAATATTTTTTTTTGATTTACCCCCTGCAAAAAAAATTGTTTTGATTTACCCCTGCAAAAAAAATTGTTTTGATTTACCCCCCTAATAGGCCAAACAAAAACGAAAAATTTCTTAAATAAAAAATAAAAATGGTTTTTGTTTGGCCTATTAGGGAGGTTAATCAAAACAAATTTTTTTTACAGGGGGTAAATCAAAAATAAAAATTATAGGGAGGAAAACCGAAAATGGTCTATATTACATGGGGGTAAAGACCTATTAACCCATTAGAAAAAGAAAAAAGATGAAAAAGAAATTTGAACATATAGAAATAATAAAGAAATATAATAAGTTGATGTTAATTTTATAGTTTTGCCTTGAAAAAAAAATACGAAAGTGAATGACATCCAAAATATAAAATTTAAGATAAAAAAAGTTAAACAAATGACACCAAAAAACTAACAAAACAAATCATTATAATGTTGGTACTTTCCATGGAGCCTACATTGGGTAGTATCATCATATTCGACTATGAGAAACCATACACGCGAGATTAATATTACATCATTATTCAAAATATTCTGACACATATATATGGGTCATCTTACGTATATGTTATTAAACATATATCATTCTATCAATTGTAGAACTTTAAATCATATTTGACATATTAATATCTTCCCAGGCGTACGACTCTCTATGTCCATAATCTCTATCTCTATTATAAACATTTCCCTTATTTTAATTTGATAGTACATGTGGCAATCTTATGTTAAAGGGTGCATTTAATGTTTTATTTCATATACACACTAAAATATAAAATGCTAAAATTCTAAGGAGTATTTAACTATAGAGGTTGAAGGAAAAAAAAAAAGATTTTTTTGTCAATTTAGCGTACCCATTTTTTTAACTATAATTTTACATATTATATTAACCAATCCAATTTTATGAGAATATCACCTTTTATTATTTAAACCAGTTATAATGTAACGAGTGTCAATTTTATATATTAATCCAATCATACTACATGGTTATATATATTTGTTATCATATTTTAATTTATTATGATTAGTCGATGTTACTAAGTAAATCTTAATTTTCAATCCAATGACAGTTTAGCATGTGTCATTATTGTGTTTGTGAACTCATCGTATTGCATCTTATTTTTTGTTTTTATATCGCATCATATAGTTTTTTTTCCTACAAAAATCATAATAAAAGATTTTGCTTTAATATTATTTGGTCAACCGGTTATAGAACGCTATTAGTGACTAAATCAACAACATAATGGAAGGATCATGCTAAATCAACAAAATAAATAAATCCAACTTTATTACCATAGTCGGAAAATAATAAAGGATTTTGCTTTAATTGACACTTAAAAACATTTGTAACTGAAAAGTGTGAATGCCTAACACGTCAATTATTTTTTCATCCAATTATATTACATACGTCATTATTATGCTGTTGAGCCAATCATATTGCATTGTTTTGGTTTTATTATATCATATTTTTTATTTTTTATATTTTTTTTAAGAAATCAAAATGGAATATATATTAACAACGGGGGTGGCCAATCCTCAGTACAAGGTGTACTAGAGGCGCCAACCCGGCAAACAAAGAGTCAAAAGTATAATTACAGAAAAGGTCAGTCGATACCCAGACAGGAAAAAGGGTTCGACCACCAAATTTGAGTGCCGTACACAAAAGTCATATTATTGGCCTTAAGCCACCACAGCGAGTGATATTTTGCCTTATCTAATAACTGTTCAATGGATGTTTCAGTGTTTTTGAACAGTCTGTTATTTCGTTCATTCCACACCAGCCAAACGGACAGAAGGCATAATAATTGAAGGAACGCGCGGTGTGCCTTTGAAATTCCCGATTTTTATTTTTTATATTATTTGTAGCTTTGTCTCAATTATGAATAGCTTTGTCTATAAATATTGCTTATGATACACACATTTTTCACATCACTTCTAAAATACAATACAAATTTTTATAAGTCTTCTATAAACCCCTATTTTCTTTGTTTGTTCCATTGTTATCTATTTTCTTATTTTAAAATTACTTTCCATGGTTTTTATTCCAAAAATCAATTCAATTTTTATTGTTTGTGATGTTAGATTTTGGTTTGTATGTGATTGAAAATTGACAATCTCTCATTCTCATTAACATATGTTGTTGTCTTCACTTTTATTTTCTTCTATCAGATTACAAGTAAAAGTTTTATTTTTATATCTTTTATTGTTTTCTATTTCAGATGGGGAGACGAAATGAATAGAAATGGTTCCTCAACGGAAGCTACTTATGAGTAAGGACGCTCACATTATGGAGCGTTACAAGAGGCATTGAGATGATAAGACATTTGAATTAAGTGTATAATAAATAGCACTCAACCTATTTCTTTAACCGTTTATTCTATTAGAAATTTTAGTGTTGTGGATTGTGAATATACCTTTTTTTCCATCATTTGTAATTATTATATTTTGTATATTACATGCACATGAAAAATTCGAATATTTTGATAGTTGTGTATAAATTTACATTTTTTCACGAAATTATCATCAGTCATGGTTATCTCCTATTATAAAATGCCATATTTTTGATTTTTTTTTTACCAAACAAAATACAATCATTTATTTGTTATTTTCTCTCATTTATTTTATTTTTTGAAGGAATTTTCTCTCATTTATTTGACGGTCAATATCTTCCTTTTTGTCTCCTTTAATTTGTCAATTAGAAATAATTTTCTTGAGCTGACTATTAAATAATATTTCTAATTTTGATATCCACCCTTTATTATAGATAGTATCCATTTGCAAGCAATTTTATGCACCATTTCAATCAAAGATATTGATTTTTTTTTCAAGTATTTGTATACTTAATACTTACAGTTCTCAATATTTTTTTTCCCTTTATTAAGGATAATCATGATAAAGCATTTTAAGAGTCATTAATATGTCATTAATATCCCTAAACAAAAAGAGAATTTGGAATGATTTTATAAAGATTTGAATGTCTTATTTAATCATTAAGAATGAAAAGGTCTCATTTGATTGATCTTTGATTTATCAGACGGAAAAAGAAGAAAAAATGTCATTTGAATAATATTGTTACTTAAAACCCTTAATTAAAAGAAATAAAAAAAGTAAAGGTTATTTAGGAAAAACTATTGAATCCTTTAATTTATCTTATTATTGTTTCACATCCATTTTTTAAAAGGGAATACTACATGTACATATAAAAAAAAAAATTATCATTAAATTTCAAATATTTTAATTTGATTAATTTAAAATATTTATTATTTTTTCATTTTTTATGATTTTTTTCTTCATTTTATTATGTATAATCATGAGAACAAATTAAGAGACATTAATGTGGTCTTTTAAATTATGATGATTCTATAAATTTCTCATTTCATGGGTCAGATGAAAAAAAAAAACATGCTCTTTAAATCATACCATTCTATAGCAATAGCATTGTCAAACAATGTTGACTTGGTTAACAATGAAGTTCACTCAACCTTAAGGGTGTGGGTTCAATCCCCACTATCAACGTGAGGATCTCTTTGTTGAAGAACTCTAAGTTCCTCCGTAAGTGTCGTTTGAGCCATGAGGTATGTCGGACCTTGATGTGCCATCCAAAACTCAACTATACTTAATTTTTTTATCATAAAAAAAATTATTTAAATCATAAATTCTAGGATAGTATAGTCTTTTTTTTTGGTAGTGTGATAGTATAGTCATTGAAAAGACTCAATTTTTTTTTTTTATGAAAAATTAAAGTCTCACAGTGAGGGTGTATTTAATATATTTATGACTAATTTTATAAATAAAAATGTGCACAAGATAATTCTTATTAGTGATTGCACCAAAATGATTCTTGAGGCATAACATTTGATGCCGTTAATTTTTTTTGAAGGAAACATTTGACGCTGTCATTGGAAAAAAAAAACAAAAATCACAATGAATTTATTTTTAGTAACAAAAGTTATGGTTAGAGAGTGATGATTTTGGACAATGTAGGGAAAACCTTAGAGATAAAAGAGCTCTCACAAATATACTTACATTTACATCTTTTTAAGAATACTAGCAAAGCTCGAAACTCGAAATCTCTAAATTCAAAGCTTGTCCTTTTTCTACTAGAATTAACCCGTAGAGTTGGAAAATTGTAGTGAACTAGAAAATGGATTTTTATTTCAAATTAATGATGACAAATCAAATATCCCTTATACCTAAACCATATCTCATCTTGATATTTTACTAAAAGAAATTAATGGTTTAATTATTCTTGCTGATTAGGATCGCTCCATAAAACATATTTTTCAAAAGTTGTTCGTAGTTTTATGTTTTTTTTAAAGAATTGAAAAAAATGATACTACGTATTGAACCAAAACCTTAAGTAATGAGATATATCGGTCATATCACTTATATTTTGTTCAACATCTAATTTTGCATCTCTCCCTTAAATGTGAGATTCTCTGCGACTATGATATAGAGATATAGCCAAATAATGTGAAAAGAATGGACACAACATTCTAAAAATATGGGTTGGTGGTGGTTTTATACAATGAGTTTTTTCCCCTTTCTTTCATCTTTCTCATGAAAGAAAGGATTAAGCAAATGATATCAAAAAATGAAGAAAACAATTCATCATAATGTTAGGACTTCCATGGTAGCCTATATCGAGTTGGATAATCAAATTGGGTCCCGTTTGGATTGAGCTTAATTTGAGCTTATGAAAAATAGCTTATGTAAATAAATAAGTTTTTATTTTAATTTATAAGCTCTCAATAACGAAAATTGTATCTTCCTAAACTGTTTTTTTTTCTTCATAAAATACCTTAACAAACTTATAAATAATACATAAAAGTTTATTTATTTGCATAAGCTGTTTTGTATAAGCTCTAAAATAAGTTAATCCAAACGGGCTCTAAGAGCAACTACACAAGTGAGATTAACATCACATCTTCATCCAAATTCTAAAGGCATTAGATATATAGGCCACCTCACTTATATGTTTTCCACTTTCTACTATTGCATCAAATCTGGAACGTTAACTGATATAAGACATAACATCTCTCTGTTTAAATGTGAGACTCTTTGCATCATTGATTTAATAAACTAATCAAATAAGATAAAATGAAGACATACAATGGTGAAAAAAGGTGGGTTGATGGTGATTTAATGGAGGGAGGTTTATGTTCTTTTATTTCATGAGAAGTTAGTAGAAAAAAAATTAGAAAAGGAAAGATAAAAAAAAAATTGAAGATGAGAGTAACAATAAGAGGAAAATATGCAGTGTGTGTTTTATATAGATTGAGTTACCGGTAATTATATAGTTTTGTTAAAGAAGTTGAATGATTTTGGGTTTTTATTACCAAAAAGTAAAACTTAATTAAAAAAAACGACGCATCATTTTAAAATGTTTAATAAACATGTATTTTGTAAACTCATCATAACTCATTTGCATTTTCCATTGTCACATCCCTCAAAGACTAGATGTAAAGAAATTTGAAATAATAGAGGTTGAAAACAAAAATAGAATGAAAGCTAATGACATTCTAAAACAAAGTTTTACAGAACAAAATGTTAATTAAATTGAAAAAAGGGGAAAGAAAAGGGGTTCATGCCATCATTAACTATATAAATATTCTTTAGACATGGTTTTAGAGCATGCTCTCCAAACACCTTGTATGTGTCAGTGAATTTATGAGAGTTAGCTAGCAACATGTAACTTTGAGTAATTTGGACTAAAAATTTCTTTTTCTTTTTCCTTATAGATGTACAGAGGTTTTTTTAACTTGTAAATCTTTTTTAACTAATTAGATTTTGTAAAAGTGATATTTTACTATCGGGACTTAATAGCTTGTACTATCAAGACACAACTTCTTTTTATAAATTCTTTAAAGCACATCGTTAAACTCTTGTAAGCATAATCCTTTAATCAATATAAGAAATACAAAGAATGTGTTTGATAGTGAATTGGTACTACTTCTTAATATCAATTTAAATGTGACTCATTGGATACCACCTTATTTGATGTTATGGTATACCTTGTGAGCAGACATATGCTATTCCAAAGAGTACAAGAGGTACACCATTTATTTATATAGAAGGACCCGTCTTTATCATATGACAACAAGGAAGAAAAATGAAAACGCCCTAACATGCAATGGTAGGTCATCAACTGCTGAAATCCACATGGAGAAGACAGTATGAGTGAAAAAACAATACACAAGTAGAAAGAGTACCCCATTTTTCTCAACAAGAGTAGCTCAAAAGCAATAAAAGTTCTTCTACCACTTGTCTTTTTTGGAACATTCATTGTCATCCATTCATGATCATTTTATTTAGAATCAGGTTTTTAAAAAATTCCTAATGTCATTTTATTTTTAAGAAATTCCTAAAAGAATTACTTATTTCATTTTTTAAATATATTTTTTTAAGAATATTTTCTTACATATTTTATTTGGTTGATCCATCGAATTTATTTTAAATAGAACTCATCTAGTATCATTGATTTTTTTGTTGATAATATATCCTGATAACCAATAAATAAAACCCTCTAAAAAAATAGAGAAATAAATAAAATATATATTATATAAAAAATGATTTCTCGACATCACCCATTTTATTTATATTGAAAAATGATAAAATAAAACATGTCATTTTATATTGATTCTCTTAAACCTTGGTAACAACATCTTGTCCTCCCATTTTATTTTAGAGAAAGTTGTTTCAAACCTTGGTAACAATATCAGATTTTTCAACTCTATAAGATGAAGATGGATATGAAATGGAAGATGAAGATCAAATAGAAGAAAAACTTGTTATGCTTATAGCTTGGAATCTAATGGTGCTTCACAAAATCATGAGAAAAGAAACTATTCGTTCTAACAAATAAGTTAGTTTTACAGATTATTAGTACCATTAAAGAAAAGGGAAAGATTAGTTTTATCAAAATCAGAGATAAGAAAAAGAAAACAAAAGAGTATCATTAACACACATTTTAAAATCAGAGATAAGATTGGTTTTATAAGAGTTACTACCAAGTGTACTGGTATGTATCTGCCATATAGAGAGAAAGAGAGAGAGAAACAGTAAAAATGTGTAAAGTGGTCTCACGTGAAGGTAGTAATAAAAGTGAAAACAAAATTAATGAATGGAAATTAATTTATTTGTCTTACTAAAAATGTACAACGGTTATTTAATACTAGATGGTAATAGTTATAATGAAAAATATGTGTTCTGTTTGTATGATACATCAATATGGTGTAGTAAAGTTGATAAGTCACTAAAATATTTAATCCTTTAATCAATATAAAAAATACAAATTATTAATACTTTCGTTGGTAATTGGCATGAAATCAAAGGCAATAGTAACTACTAGTAGTTATAATCTGGTAGTTGTTGGAGTGCACTGCTACACTCAACTAATTTGTTAAACATTGTAGTAGAAAGGCTCAAGTTGTAAGAATTTGTCGGTGACCATGTTTTTGAGGTTCCTTGGAAGGTCTAAATCTTTTAAATAGACAAAATAACAACAACCTTACAAAATTCGCGCACACACAAATACTAGAGTTGGGTTTTAATTTCAATCACAATATTCGACTTAACAATTTTCATATTTTTATCAATCAAAACAATAGTTTTCGTGGATCCGACAAGCACAAGCAAGTAGAGACAGCACCAGTAACTCCAACAAGTTCCATCTTCAACCAATGAGTTTCTTATATCAGATCTAACAAGTTTGAGAGAGAGGAGAAAGCATGTGTGTGTCAACTTTTAATACTTTACTGATTTTTAAGTGTGTTATTAACCACGAGATTAATTTATACGAGTGGTTTGTTGGGTTTGATTGCCAAGTTTCTTGAATGAAGAAGGAGGTTTCTTATATCGCTTAGTTTAGTGAAGTAAGGGGAAGACCAAGGCTCTATATTGAACCTATGTTCTTTGTTGTTAGAAGCACCAGTCACTAGCACTTTAAGCTTATATTTGACTTAGTTTAAATATTTGCTTTGTGAGAGTGTGGATGTACTGGGACATTGGATAGAAATAATGTGTTTGATAGTGAATTGGTACCACTCCTTAGTATCAATTGAAATGTGATTCATTGGATACCATCTTATTTGATTTTATAGTATACCGTGTCATTGTTTTCAATAAGATTATCTCAAAAGCAATAAAGGTTCTCCTGCCACTTTTCATTTAATGAATTGATGGTATACCGTAAATTATTAATACTTGGAACAAGATATGATGTTTTTTAGGTCCAAGACATGATGCATCTATAAACCCAATGGAACAAGCAAATTGAGATATATCATGCTTGGAACAAATAAACAAAACACAAGATAATCTTTGGAGAAGAGTGAAATGAAATGTGATATGCAATGATGGAATGACCAAATTTATAACAAGTATTCATGTTACCATTATTGAGTACTAGGTTAAAGGTAAGTCAATTTTACCCTTCTTACTTTCCCCAAAATTTTCATCCCTATCATTTTCATACCTCTCTCTTGTCATTTTCCAAAATTCAAATTTTTTGGTAAGTGAACAATAAAAAGAGGGGTAGGTCTTTGGTGTTTGAAACATTCATTTTTTTATCTTTATCCAAAAAGTAACTTGAAGAGTAAATGAAGAATCCATGTGACTACGTAAAGTCACCAAAAATCTAAAAGAAAAAAATATATCATACTAACTTGAACTTCTTACATCAAAAGGAATTGTTGATACTTGCGTGACATAAAAAGGAAATTATAATCTTGCTCAAACGTGCTTTTTTGAGGTGGTGATGAGGAAATTGAAAAAGGGGAAAGAAAAGGGGTTCATGCCATCACTGACTATATTAATATTCTTTAGACATGGTTTTAGAGCATGCTCTCCAAACACCTTGTATGTGTCAATGAATTTATGAGAGTTAGCTAGCAACATGTAACTTTGAGTAATTTGGACTCAAAATTTCTTTTTCTTTTTCCTTATAGTTGTACAAAGGTTTTTTTAACTTGTAAATCTATTTTAACTAATTAGATTTTGTAAAAGTGATATTTTAACTATCGGGACTTCGTAGCTTGTACTATCAAGATACAACTTCTTTTTATAAATTCTTTAAACCACATCGTTAAACACTTGTAAGCATAATCCTTTAATCAATATAAGAAATACAAAGAATGTGTTTGATAGTGAATTGGTACTACTTCTTAATATCAATTTAAATGTG
>Ga0228710_1003135_pt1 | contig 26330 bp, 15 predicted proteins | sample MedpolnodulmetaG_FD_177995 | JGI IMG/M metagenome (GOLD analysis project Ga0228710, IMG submission 177995) | Root nodule microbial communities from Medicago polymorpha collected in Santa Monica, California, United States - pink nodules | ecosystem: Host-associated > Plants > Roots > Nodule...
ACCCAAAAGAATAACACTTGGGTAAATTGGATTACCGCACCGCAACTTACTAGTATAGAATATGCGCTTCACGGAGGCAAAACCCACATATTCGATATTAGTCTTGAAGGGTGTTAAACTTTTGGAAGGCTTTAAACTTAATATTTCAAAATGAAGGATTTTATTAAGTTTGATATCACCTCACCACGGCTTATATATCATATATATTCGCACTCCAATCATAACATGCATAACAATTATACAAAATAAAAGTGACATGATTATGGCCTTAGTCCTTTTATTTTGTTTCTTTTGGATAATGAAATACGGCCTGCGTGTCGTGCCTCTCTCTTAATCTCTATTGTACATTCTCTTCTCATCCACTCCCTCGTATGTAAAACGAAAGGTTTCGAAATTCGAAATGTTGAATGAACCTAGATCATATGCTGATGTGATAGGTCCTGAGGTACTTTCATTTGATCCACCTATCCAGTTTGCTCTATATAAAGGGGACTCCACGTAGTCCCCAAGGTAGAATCTCTCTCATCTCTTAATCCCATTTATGACCTCTACTGACTTGAGCGTCAGAGTGTTTGCAGGTACACCCCCCATTGTCCAGTGCACAAACTGACGCAATTCCACCACCTACAACCACCGCATTAAAGAGCATCGACAATCACCTTCTGATCAAGTACGATCAACATTGTTCATCAAAATAAAATTAGAAAAAATTATATAGCAAAACCTAATCTACTATGAGCCTAACATGCCCAATATCATACACTAAATATTTTACTATCTAACAGCTAGCGATGGATCACAAGAAAGAGAAAGAAAAAAGAAACGTTATTAATCAATCGTTGTCTCCTTAGACTTTTTTTCTTAGGTATAATTACACCCACCTCTCTGAGGTCTATTAAAATGACACTAACATCCCAACTAGTTTTAAAACATACAATAACCTCCCTTAAGTTCTCATCATATAGACTAACAACTCCCTTCCATGTTAACACCGTTAATTTTCTGTTAACATTTTTTTTCACGGTTAATTAATTCTATGAACTGGTATTTCTTTGATTGATTCTTAGAGTACCGCTCCATGTTTCACATGAGCATCAATATTCAATATTGCCTTGTTGCTCTAATTCCAAGCCTCCCGTAGCTCTTCTGAAGTGGTACAGGTAACGCAAAATACACATTAGAAACATTTGTAATCATACTATAAGAAATTGAATTGAAATTAACGTAGAAAATTTTAATTTGAGGGAGTAAATAATAAGGAGATAAAGAAAATGGAAGGGTTGTCGCAGATAGAATTGAAATTAAGGAAGAAAATATTGCAATTTGGGAGAATAGTTTGATGATAATGTAGGGATGCATCATATGAAGCTTGATGGTGGTCGTTTGACGGTGAGTACATGAGTTGATGGTGCAAAAAAAGAATTAACAAAGAATTAATTGGGAGCCATTGGTTGTATGTTGTAATTTCATAGAATTTGCACTTGTTAGCTGCGGCAGATTGGATCCATAGACAGAAGTTTGACACCGTTAAAAAGAAGGGAGGTACGTGAGTTTAGAAAACTAGAGCGGGTGTTTGTGTCGTATAAACCTCGGGGGAGGTCAGTGTAATTTACCCTTTTTCTTAATACTCTGTCTCAAAATAAATGACTAAATTGATTGTTTTACACATATCAATGCACATCTTTGACCATAAATATCTTTAATTGTATATTTGCAAAAATTATAAAAAAAATTGATATTTTAAAAATATTCATTGAGACAACTCGAACATCTTATATACTATCATTTGTTTTTATATAATAGTAAAAAAATTATGGTTAATTTTTTTTAAGGAGGTTAAAATATCTTATATAGATAAATACATAGTTAGACTAGGTCACATGTTTTAGGACAGAAGGAGTAATAATTGTTTTAGAATACACATAGTCAAACTTGGTTACATATTTTAGGACGGAGGGAGTAATAATTGTTTTAGTTTTTTTTTTTTTGACAAATAATTGTTTTAGTTGAGAAAAGTAATTAAATTAGTAATTGATACATTTTTTTTAGGGAGTAATTGAAACATCTTAATGATGTAAAGTATAAATCAATGTACCAATTATTTATCAAACCACTGGCGATAAGAACTTGAAGATAAGATCAATATTGAAAGATGATTACATAAAGAAGCATTCCACATCCCACTACAGGTCCACAACCTTGGAAAATATTCATTCAAAGAGAAGATGCTCATAACGAAAAGATCCAAACAGATACACTAGTATATGTGAAAACTCAGTAACCATATAATACGATGTAGTCCATATCACAAATAACACTAAAGGAAGAGAGAATACAATTCAAAAATCCTTCCTTCTGATTCGTAGGTCCTTGGACCGTATAATAAGTTTTTAAAAATATTAATGAAAATCTAAATACCATTAAAAAAAATTAGATTATCCACAAAAATTAGTTTGATTTCCTCACAAGTGTTAAAGACGGCAAAGCATCTCTTTCAAAAAAAAAAAGTCTTAGCGAAGCATCTAATTTGAATGCCTGTGTGAACGATGGAAAATACTTTTTAAAAAATATTTTAATTTATTTTTAAACAAAAACGGGATGGTCAAATAAAAAAAATGGAGGAACTGTGGAAAATCCTTAAAGAAAAACAGGATGGTCAAATAAAACAAGGAGGGAAGGTAGAAAAATCCTTTTATGAAAATATTTAGGTTATTATTTTTCTCACTCTATGAATATCTCGCATGTCCTATTCAGATTCTAAAAGCTGAGATATTTCAACGTGTTTTTGAAATTTTTATGCCGTTTGGATTCTATGATCTGAATTGCAAAGGGTACGCGATAAATGAATAGGATGATAAATGAAAGAGTGAAAGATTTAATTTATATCAAAAAAATTCATCAGTACCACGTAGGTTTGTTGGGTATACCACTGCGAATAGGTTTCGTGGAGTTAAACTGTAATGGGTTTGAATCTGATTCGGTAAAAAAAAAGGCTTATTTTTCGGTTTGAGTTTGAACTTTTTAAGGGTTTTGTATGGGATGTTAGCCTATTAAAAATACTATTTCACATAATCGCAGTTAAACAAGTAATATGACTTGAATTTGAATTGACTAATGAAATAGTTATAATTTAATTAAATGTAAAAAAATTATTTTACAATAATAATAATAATAATAATAAAATATTCATATGTAATGTATTAAGTAGGCAATTTTAGGGAAGTAACTTGTTAATTAGGTTTATAATCATGATACATTGAGTATTACACTAATAAAATGAACTATAGTCCTCGTGAGCTTAGCTCAATTGGTACGGACATTGCATGATTTATGCAGGGGCCGGGGTTCGAACCCCGGCCACCCCACTTCTCACATTTAAATGTGTGAGCTCTAGCCACTAGGCTACTAGACCAAAAAAAAATGAACGACTTTGCAAAGTATCCAAGGTAAGAAAGTCTGATAGACCTGTGAATTTTTATTGTATGACTTTTAATTTGACTTTAGCTAAATAAATTTTTGGAAGAAGAAAAAAACCACTTAATCTTCTCTATTCAAAAACACTATGCTATGACCAAACATGTAAATTTGTTTTTTCTATATTACCATATGAATTAGACCTAACTTACCCCTATCAAAAAATATCATCTTTTTTCATCTTTATTCTTACAATCGGCTATCATTTTAATCTCAAAAATATCAAGCTTTTTAATTTAACATGTGATCTCTATCTCCTTTGTTTCATAATCAAGTCCTACTTGTCATTAAGGATAAATTACCCTAAAGTCATCAATGTGGGTAATGTATGACTAATTGATAGGGCTTTTTTTGCTACAATTAGTTACCATTTTAATCTCATAAACTTCAAACTTATTTATCACCTTCATTAAACATTTGATGTCGATCTCATTCATTTCAGAATCGAATACCATTGTCATGGTAAATTATCCTAAGCTCAATAAGGGGTTAAGTATGAAGATTCCTTTAAAACACCACCTAGAGTCTTCACCTTTAATTTTTTTTAAAGGATAGAGTTGACCTTTATAAAAAAGCTTTATAAAATAGTGTCTATAACTTTGTTTACCTATCTGTATCATCATTGAAAATCAAACAGACTCATTAGAAAAGAAATTCCATGGCTTACTCTAAAATTCTCCATTTATCTATCCTTGTTAGGCTCCTCTTTTCTGCAACTATCATGGCACAAGACTCTCCATTATATTTGAATACAATTTGTCCCACCAAAGTTACCATACCCAGCAGCACCTTCCGAAGCAATCTCAAAAACCTCTTCTCTTTATTGTCATCAAAAGCCATAGGAAACACCAAATTCTACAACACCACAGTCACTAGTATAAATCCTTCTGAGTCCGTCTATGGATCGTTCATGTGTAGAGGTGACATACCGTCTCTGCTATGTCAGGACTGCATAGTTAAAGCAACCAATCAGCTATCCTCAGCTTGCTCTTTGTCCAAACAAGCTGTGATTTGGTACGGCGAGTGCATGGTTCGATACTCTGACATATCTTTCTTTTCCACGATCGATATCGATATGATGTCAGGTTTTCACTGGTGCAATACTGCCGATGTCTTAAACACGAAAAGCTTCGTGCATTTATTGTTTTCAACCATGAATCGAACTGTAGATGAAGCAGCAAGTCCACTTATTGGTGACAAAAACAATAAGTTTGCAACCAAAGAAGCACAAATTTCGGAAAATCAGACCCTTTACTGTCTAGCTCAGTGCACGCCCGATTTGTCGCCTAATGATTGCAGAACCTGTCTCAGTAGTGCTATTGAGAATGTTTCAAAGAGTTGTGATGGAAAGGTAGGAGGGAGATTTCTTTATCCTAGCTGTAACGTAAGGTATGAATTATATCCATTTTATAGGTCTATTAATGTTCTTTCATCAAATGAGCTAGCTCCTAAAACAAATGATTCCAAACAAGATTCTAAACTTTCAGAAGATTCATTTTATCTTTCGTATAATTGCTCAAGTAACAACAACACAATCCCCGACAAAAACATCCAATTACTTCTGTCTTATTTATTGTCGAACGCCACCATTGGCAAAAATAATTATTGGCTTAAAGTGGAAGAAATTGTGTATGGTCTTTTCATGTGTCGAGGTGATCTTCCGTCTCACCTATGTGTTCAATGCGTCAAAAATGCTACCGAACAACTATACTCAAAGTGTCATTCCTTCCCAGAGGGTATAATTTGGTACAGCCATTGCTTGCTTCGCTATTCAAGTCAGTATTTCATTCATAACATTGAAACAAGGCCTATGTTTCGCGATATAAATATTACCAATGATCCCATCCCGGACCAAAATGTGTTCACAAATGCATTATCAAATCAATTATCTGAACTTGTCAACGTTACTGGGAACAATGATGAAAAATTTATGAAAAATTCATTGATATTGAATGAGAAACAAACCTTGTATACTCTTGAACAATGTACAAAAGATTTGTCAAGTGAGGATTGCAATTCATGTCTAAATGATATGATCAGTAATGAAATTCCATGGTCATATTTGGGAAGTGTTGGAGGAAGAATTATATATCCTAGCTGCAATCTGAGGTTTGAATTGTTCAAATTTTACATGGACGGCAACGAAGCTATACCGCCTGGAAGTTCTTCACCACTTGCAAGACATGCAGGTGAACTCTTTGTTGATGTAGGATTAGATTCTTCTAAAGTGAGAAAATCAAATATTTATATTTCAACCATGAATGGTTTTCTATGAACCTGCATAACATATAGATCATTATTTTTCATCATTAGTTGATATTTCTTACTTTATGCTTTAGTGTGTGTATATGTTTTTTTGAAAATACTCACACTAGATCAATATCAATTATTCCATATTGAGGATTAAAATATATCTTGAAGAAGACAAACTAACTCATCGAAATTGACACCAAAGACAATCTAATTTAAGGTCTATATATATATATCCTGAAAAGAAAACAGATGGATGCTTTGCTAGGGTTTTCACCCAGCTTGAGCGCAGCCACCAATTGAATTCTTCCATCCGCTTTTCATTTCCCATTTAATTGGTGAACGCGTTTCCTAGTAAGGTATCAATTCTGCTAATTCCATTGTACGGTTCTGAACATGTTTCCTGCTTCCTTCTTGCTGAAAGTGTTTCACGTTTCCTGATCGCATCTTGATTTCCTCATGGCTTTCCATTGGCTAGCAGAACTATCAGGCTAGTCGGCTCCGTCAACAGTCGTACATGGTCCTTCCTCACCGGTGCTCCATCCATCACAAAACCTATCTTTTGCACAAGCTGTCAAATCATCTCAAGTACACTCTAATGAACCGCTTCCCACTCCTTCCATCCGTGGGAAGACTCTTTCAATTAAGATCACACATGAAACATATGTCAAAGGGTTGGAAAGATCTAAATTTAATCTTCGGGGCAAACTTATATTGAATAAGGGGGATAAGCCTATGATTTCGTGGGTAGCACTTCGGTGACTTTGATGATTTTGTCTCTATCTCTTTCTAAACCAATAATTCTCTCTCATCAAAATAATTTATTTTAATCACTCATCTATCATTCTCTCTCATCTAAAATACACTAATGTCACCAAAGTCACCGAACACAATGTCGCCAAAGTTCTACCCTGATTTCGCTAGGGCGTGGATATTATGAGTTTTGTTTTGCTACAAATGAGGACATGCGAACAGTTTGGTCGTTAGGGACGGTTAATTTGAGGTCGGGGGTGCTGCGTCTATTTGAGTGGACGAAGGATTTCAAAGTTCATACTCACACGCAGACACATGCTCAGGTTTGGCTACGTATCCATGAGCTGCCACAAGAGTATTGGATGGAAAGAACGCTTCGTGAAATCGCTAGTGTAGTCGGAACACCATTAATCATTGAAAGTGCAATCCAGAATCGTGTTTTCGGACATTATGCATAGGTTTTAGTCTATGGACTTGTCAAAGAAGATTTTTTATTAGATTTTAGTTGAGAGGGAGTGATTTTCTTTTCCGATTGATGTATCATATGAATGGATGTCGGAATTCTGCTATCATTGTAACAATATTGGTCATAACATAACTTCATGTCGTCGATTACACTCGGTTCTGAATGTGGAGAAAGTTGTTTTTGATCAAGGTAAAAAACCGGAACATGCTCAAAAACCAAAATTCCAAAGCATGGAAAGCCAAGGATAATCCTTTGGGGATTGGCTAATCAAATGTTTTTCAGCCACCAAAAGTTCACACCATTGTTGTTGTAGCTGCAATTGCCGAGACACGAGGCCATGAGACATCAAACAAGTAAGCTACGTCATCCCAAGTTGTGGCACATGTTGAGTAACACGTGAAGGTGACTGAGAATCACGAGCCTAATAAAGATATGGTGCAAGGTAAATCTGAAACTTCTTTTTGAATGCCTTTGGAAAATGTTGCGGATAAAGTTCTTAGACCATCACCTCGCAAATTAATCTCGGCCCAACAACCAGTTTTGGAGCCCGTAAATAATGCCTTGGATATTGAGGCGGTGTCAAGTCATCCTACACAACAAACTTCGCATGTCATTATGGATCCTAAAGTGCGACATGAACTTGACCATGTTGAGCATTTAGTGATTGCGGGTAAAAATCCAAATGTTCCTTACACACCTTACCTTACTAAATGTGAGAGGAAGAAAATTGCCAAGGCAGCCGGATATCAAACCTGTTCTATGGACCCACCTCCTAGCTCTTCCAAATTAAGGTTTCCTTAATATTTGGTTGTCTGCATATTTTCTCTAAGGGTTTTGGCCTAGCTGGTCCCCCCTCTTGTACATATTATTTTCTCTTTTTTTAATAATATATATAGAGTAGGTGGTTGCGGATGGAGGTTACAGTGGGTGCCAAACTAGTTGGGATGTTTCGGTAGCCTCTTGATGCCCCCTTCTTCTTTGTTTATAATATATATCATAATATTAGTATAAATAGATACTACATTGAGTAAAACCTAAAGAAAAACTAAAAGGCTATTTAAACATAGAGAAATGATACTTTAACAACTACTTTTAAACAATTTTTATGATAATTCTCTCTCATATTTTTATTCTACTTTTATTTTCTCTCTCTCTCTTTCTCTCTCCATTGTTATTGTCCAATAAAAAGAGAGGAAAAAAGTTGTCATAAATTGTTTAAAATTGGTTATACAAATAGCATTCCTCTTGTTTTAAAGTACATTCTTTTTTCTGAAAGGAAATGTATTCAAGTACATAAATTGAATGTTGTCTTGACTTTATTTTTAAAAGGTAAACAATTAAATAAATAGTTAGGGTACAATATATTGATTTTTTCTTATAAGAAATTTTTTATGAAACAATTATTGTTGTTTACTTTTACATGTAAACTATAACACTCATAATATATGTAAGGTCGGGGCTCGAACCCTGACCAACAAAAAAAAAATTATAACACTTATAAATATTAATGGTTTTGTGCAGAGAAGAGGACAATTGTATTCATTGTTGTCCCTACTATTATTTTGGTGATGCTCTTTTCTATTGGCTACTTTTTGATAAAGAGATGGCGAAGAAAGAGTCGCAGGACTATTCTTCGAGAAAATTGTAAGTATTATTTATAGAAGAATAAAAAAGTTTTGTTGAACATGCAATTTCTCATAAAGTTTAGCTAGTTAAAAAAACAAAATCAAATAAATTTTATCTAGTTGGTGAAGAAAGTGCCACGTTAGAGCCATTGCAATTCAATTGGGTGGTAATTGAAGCAGCAACCAACAACTTTTCTAAGGACAATTACATTGGCAAAGGAGGGTTTGGAGAGGTTTACAAGGTGAGAACATAAAAGAAGGCTTAATGTACGTTTACTTATATGATATTTCTTGTTTTTTTTATTTTCACCAATAAGTAGATCAAACATTTTTTTTAAAAGTTCAAATATTATTTTTAGTATTGCTCAAAATGCATTTTTTATAGTAATTTACTTTCATCTTCACTCAATGGTAATTGAAAAGAAAATTCCATCTAAATGTAACATATAAACTAAATTGAAAATATTGTTCAAAGGTAAAGGAATCCTTATTTTTTAATATATGATTAGGGTATCCTTTCTGATGGACGAGAAGTAGCTATAAAGAGGCTTTCAAGAAGTTCTAAGCAAGGTGTAGAGGAGTTCAAGAATGAAATTTTATTGATAGCCAAGCTTCAACATAGAAATCTAGTGACATTTATTGGTTTTTGCCTTGAAGGACATGAGAAGATACTTATTTATGAATATGTTTCCAACAAGAGTCTTGATTACTTTTTATTTGGTACGACACTTTTCACCCAAAACTCTTTCATTTGTCAATATTAAGATTCATGCATTCCATATATAGATTTTTTAATATATGGACTCTATTTTATTTCATGAACAATTTTGTAGATTCTCAACAACAAAAGTTGTTAACTTGGGTTGATCGCTTTAACATCATAGAAGGAATTGCTCGAGGAATTCTATATTTACATGAACATTCTCGACTCAAAGTTATACATCGTGATCTCAAACCAAGTAATATTCTATTAGATGAAAATATGATTCCAAAAATTTCAGATTTTGGTTTGGCACGAATGGTCGAAATAAGTCAAGACGAAGGAAGTACAAATAGAATTGTTGGAACATAGTAAGTTTTAAATGTTTACTACTCTGTTATCTTAATTTTTACAAATAGAATCCCCGGTTCTTATTCATTGTCGTACATTTAAGTTAAATTAACTTCAAATTTAATTTTTTTTACAGTGGTTACATGTCTCCGGAATATGCAATGTTTGGACAATTTTCCGAAAGATCAGACGTTTATAGTTTTGGAGTCATGATTTTAGAGATTGTAGCAGGAAAGAAGAATATAAGTTCATATGAACCACACCATGTTGTCAATAGCCTCTTGAATTCTGTGAGTGTAATGATCTAGCAATAGTGTCTTTTCGTTACTTCTTAGTTGAAATAATCTTTAATTAGACTTTACATACTTTTCGGTCCAATTTTGGATTTAAAGCTCGTTTTGCCTAATAATCTTATAGTTTAGACCAAATGGTATATATTCTCCGCACTTAAATATATCACAATCTACCAAGGTAATAATTGAGAAATTTAATTTGACATATTGTTTCAGGTATGGAGACAGTGGATGGATAAAACACCTTTAAATATTTTAGACCCAAGTATTAAAGGAGATTATTCTAAAACTGAAGTCATTAAGTGCATTCAGATTGGTCTATTATGTGTTCAAAATGACCCAGAGGCTAGACCTTCAATCTTGACAATTGCTTCTTATCTTAGCAATCATTCAATTGAGTTACCAACTCCACAACAACCTGCATTTTTCCTGCAAGGTAGATCTTATAATGAATATGCCAATAGTTCTGCCCTATTCTCTAGCAATGGAATGGCTTCAAGTACTTTGTTTCCTCGATAGATTGTCAAGTTTTCTTTTAATTGTATTAAAGAAATAACATTCAAGGATTTCAAATATCACATATATACATGCTGATCATCCGATCATCCTATAATACTAACATCATGTGAATATTATCTTCAATTTAGTCATAACACTTCAATTCCCATTTCAACATCAAGATGTCATCACATCACCAACAATTAAATTCATGGTGTTCATACTTTGTCATGTATAAGCATCAAATACTATCTTAACATAAAAAAACACATCAACATATATCATTAGGCATATTAGCACATAATTCATTGTCCCATTTCACCTCGTCAGATAATATATCATCACCTTAGCTTTCACATATTCAAATACACATGTTCATCACCAACATACAATATTCTCATATAATTATTTCAAATAAACAAAATCATCATCTCAAAAATATAAACATGAAAATTATCATCATCAAGTCAAGTACATATGATTCACGCTTCATCACCATTCACCAAAATATGCATCATCAAGATATGTCCTAATCATTTTCATTTCATCACCATTATCGTAAGTCTACAAGTATCACCACAGAATAAACACAATCATGTACACATCTCCACATATGTTCACATAATCACATAATTCACATCATCAAGTATGAGATGTTCCACATAGACTCATATGCATGCAATGTTCTAGACACGACTCTACATGCATGTGGTACCATTTGGATATCGGAGGCAATTGTACCGATTGATCCATCTACATATTCTCCACATATAGGACTTATTAAATGCATGGATGTCAAGTATATACTCAATAATGCACAACATCGATTAACTCTTGATATTCTTTACATTATCTCCACGTTGCATTATCAAACAATACATCCATACATAAAAAATTATCAGATAATTATCTCTACATATTCATCATCAAATAATCATCTCTACATATTCATCATCGAAAATCATTTATCACCACAAAGAAATAATATCTCTTCATAAAGCACAATTTGCATAATAAACGAACAATCACCCACATCAAGATAACCAACATATTTTACACCCATCAATCATTGATTCATTCTTATTTCATCATGTTGTCATGAATACAATGGCTTTTGCAAGTTGTCAAATCATATTTCATCATTTTCCCAAAGTTTGTCCATTTTCACAAAAATCAAGTTACACGATCATATCAATCCTACTTGGTTATTCTAAGTCCATTATTACAGAAAACCAGTAATAACCTCATCATTTCTTTTTAGAAAACTATTTCAAAGCCAAGTAAAAGATGTTCCAGCAACTTAATTCATCAAAACAACATCAAAACACCACAAAAGGAACACTCGGGGATGTCCGGAAACAACCAAAAAGGCCCGAGATGCGCATAACAGCACGTGCTGTTCAGCACATCTGGCCATGGCACACAACATCTCGCCCAGCAAGCTGCACAACACAAGGGAACCCAGAAATGGGTTCCCTCTCGAGAACTCACGCAAAAACTCCCCAAAAATCCCAATTTCGACCTCAATTGACCCAAAACCGTTGTGCAAACTTCACCAACAGTTAACATACATAAAAGGAATGATCGAAACTCATTAATCATGGGTTCATAACATCATTTCACCAAGTTTTCAAAATCATTAACATATTTCACCAAAACTTCACAAATTAATCCAAACCTCACAACCAACACCAATAATTCATAACCCATTAACATACAAACATACTCAGTCATTCAACAAGTGATTTAAAACATGTTTGAACAATAATCATCAACAAATTCATGGTTTTCACACAATTAAGCAAAAATCTCAAAAACAACTTATTTCAAAACACCAACCATGAGTTTGAACACTCAAACAACTTAATTCCACAAATTTCAACATACTCATAATTACCACTTATTTATAAGCACAATTTTATCACACATAATCATCAATTTCACAAATCAATAAAAAAAAAAAAAGAAGTCCCAAAAGCTAATAACATGATTATAGCTTATTATGAAAGAACAAACCAATCCCCTTACCACAACCTCCCTTAAGCTTAAGCCACTTCACCAAATCTTCACTCCCCTCTTGAATCCTAGCTTTGATATTCTCGTTTTTTCACTTTGTTCTTCCTTTTTCTTCTATCTTCTCTTCTCTCTCAATTCTCTCTATTTTTCTCTAGCCACCCTTTTGTATGAATGTGTGAAATGAAAAGCTCAACCCTAATTTCCACTAGGGTTATCCTTATATACTCCAACTAATGGGTTAGGTTAACTCATCTCATAATGGGCCTAGTGTCTCTTACCACTTAATTAAAAGTTTACTACTTAACTCATAAAACATCTCATTAATTACCATCTCAAAATAATTACCTCAAGTTACTACTAATCTTAGTGAAAATAACTATTCACACTAAAACACTAGAATACCCTTCATTCTAAAGTTACTAGTTTACCCTCGCTCCTCAAATTACCAAAATACCCTTAGCATAAAAATGACTAAAATATCCTTCTCGCCTAAAAATCCACTAATCCCACATCAAACACACAAACAAACAATTAAACACCTATAAACACATATAATAATAAATAAATAAATCCTAACGAAAAATGGGTTGTTACATGCTCTGTCAACAATCATAGCACAAGGCTCATTCTTATCCTCCCACACCTTTAAATTTTTGTGTTTCCATAAGCTCCAAAGGATGGCTGCGAATCTTTGAATATGTTCTGCAGTAAGGTGCGCTGAAGGTTGAAAACTGCATCAACAACCATGATCTCCTTGCTGATTGCATGTTGTAAATCGTGCCATACACCTGTAATATGCAAGAGTTGTACAACGAAGGGACATTCAAACATTATATGCGCCAAGTCTTCATTGCTTGACTCACAACTTACGCAGTTAGATGGGCATTGCACTCCTATGTATAGCAGCCATACTCGAGTTGGCAAAAATCTGCGACATATTTGCCAAATTAATTTTTTTTTTATCTTCGCGGGTACTTTCAACCGCCAAATCCCCTACCAATACCACGAGCTCCGTAAGTGAGAGGTGTCAATTAACTCTTCGACACAAAGTTTATTCGCGCTGCGCATAAAATAAACCCCATTCTTTTCTGCTTTCCCCTTCTCTGATTTGATACGCTAATGAATGTGAGTGACCTAGCTAGACACTGCAGCGGTAGGAGTTGTGACTCATGAGCAGGACATAAATTGGCATCCTCCTTCATGGATGAAAGACTGTTTTATACAATTATCCCAGATATGAATTAACCAAAATAAGAAAGAAACAATTTATTTCTTTTGATTTTGATTTTGATTTAATTTTAATGATATGGTTTCTAACTTTTAATTGGGTGTCATGAGGTGTTATGTTAGTGTCCACCTAAGAACTTCTTTGCACGATTAAAATTACCACAACTTAGTCAATAGAGTTTGGCACAAGTGGTAGATACTTGGACATATTAACCATTTGGTCCAGGGTTCTATCCCTGGCAAGTATATAAGGAAAGAGATCAACCCCTTAAACGGATCTCTGTTACCTAGAGGGGATTAGTCTCCGGCTCTACGTAGTTGCGTGCGGAGGATACCTTTGATTTACAAAAAATAAAATCAAAGTCTCTACACTTTCTTCAATGAAGAAAGCTAACAAAAAAATAAGATAGTTTTTTTTTGTTAAGATGTAACACATCTACATTTCCTTTTCTATATTTAAGTTTTCAGAGTCAAATTTCAGTAAGAAATACTACTAGAGGAACCATTCTTTTAAATCTGAAATAAAAACTTATATGATAGCTAACTAAGCATACATGTTTTTATAGAAACTGTGACTTACACGATGAAAACAAGGCAAAACAGTAGCTTGATGACAGATTGCTTTAGGAGACATAGTATAAATGCTTACTCTCCTTGCTTGCAATGTTCTTTTCTCTTTTAATATTCAGCCTTGATAGGATTTCAATTTTAGAATTATTGGCATCAGTACGGTTAGTACCAAACATGCTAAGAGAGTTCAGATTTTAGTTGATATGTTTTATCTGAGTACTATGTAGACAGGGTTCAATTTTGTGAGAGGTAAACGTGAATTTATAAATATAAAATTGATTTTGATTGATATATTTGGTGTTCTCGAGGAAGAGATATCAGCAACTATCAATTGTTTGAAGAACCGTTCTGCTAGTGAAGAGACATTTTCTGAGGTGGTATCTAAGACTAAACCGTAAACCCTAAGACTAAGAAAAAGAAAATGTATAAGGGTTTTTAGATACATAATATCCGCTCTAAGGGTAGGTACCATATTGATTTCTGAGAGTTTCGTTTTTTGTTTTGCTCTTTTTCTTTGGTTTGTTTTTGTTTTTTTTTTTTTTTTTTTTTTCTTTCTTGCTTGAGGAGGTTTTGGTTTATGTCCCCCTTCTCTTTTTGTTCATGTTTCTTTTTATCTGTATATATATATCTAGGGTGCTGCAATTGTCTCACCATATGCACCCCGTTTCCTTAAAAAATGGTGGCGATGTTACACAATAGACAAATCATGAGAAGGATCCCCGTAAAATATTATAAAAATCGAGTTTTAGGCAATTTTCGTTATAGATTGTTTATTGTACACCTTTAGTAAAAATCCTTTACAAAAAACATCATATTAGCATTTTGTATTATAGAAAGATATAAAATGTTTATCCAACAAAGTTATTAGCTTCAATCATGTCGGAATATGATTTGTCAAACAATCTAAAACAGTTTGTTACACAAATCTCTTTTTTTCAATCTGGATCGCATAGAAGCACTAATTTGGACTCCCTACATAACAAAGATTCAAACATCATCTAAACAAAAAAATACAATAATAATACAAAATGAAAGAAAATACATTTTGATCTATCAAAACCAACTCAATGGAAAATGAAAGTTTCCCATTTTGATAGTTATGAGCAACTCAATCACACATAACCCTCAAAACCATTATCCATAAAGAAGTTCTCTCGCAAATAAAGCTTTGTTGTTGGATAATAATTATGCATCCTTTCACTTTTTACCTCAATCGTTATAGGGGTAACTAACTCTCTAGTCTCTATATGCTGATTTCAGCATAATTACTATAAAGAACCGACATTCTTCGGATTAGGTGGGTAAACCCTAAACCCCTAAACCTGAAGCCCTAAAATCGTATGCCTTTAAACCTAAGCCTAACCCCTAAACCCTAAGCCATAACCCCTCAGCCCAAAACCCTAAGCCCTAACCCTAAACCCTAACCATAAACCCTAAGCCTTAAACCTTAAACCCTTAACCCTAAACCCTAATGCCCTAATCTCTAACCCCTAAGCCCTAAACCCTAAGCCCTAACCCTAAACCCTAAGCCCTAAACCTTAAACCTTTAACCCTAAACCCTTAACCTAAAACGCTAAACCCTCAACCCTAAATCGCAAACCTTAGGACCAACATCGAGTGCACGAACAGTGAACGGAATTGTGCTTATGATAAAATGGAAGTTTCTTATATTTATAGTGATGAACAAACCAATCACGAACAACTCTCACAACCAATATCCATGATTGTTTTATGGCTGATACAGAAATGAAGTCGTGTTTTAGAGACATATTTTTAGGGATGGAAAAATGGATTGGACTCATCGCGTTGACCCTTTTAACCCATCCTATTTAGAGGGTGGGTTGATATTTTAAACTCGCCGCTAGTAGTGTGCCCGCTCCGCCTAACCCGTTAAAAACGGGGCGGTGACGGGACGGGTTGGCCCGTTGGGTTGATATGTTAAAAAGAGACTCTCTTTTTCACTTCGTTTTATTTATAAGTCATAATCAATTTTCTCCTATGTATATTGAGAAAAAATATTTAATTAATTTTATCGATTTTGTTTCATGATTTTAGCCGCATATTTTCAACACTTAGTCAATTGATAATTGGTGGAGTTTTTATTTTTAATTTCTTGTTTATTTTTTATAGATTTTTAGATGATTTATTTTATATGTTTGAATGATTATTTTTATATTTTTAGTTAATTCATTGGTTATATATTTAGATTTCATTAAATTGGTTTTAAATTTGTATATTTTTACATTGTTTATGTGAAATTTTTAACTTTTTTTTTTAAAAAAAATATTGCGGGTCAACCTGTCAGTCCGCCGTAAAACGGGGCGGGGTTAGATTTTCAACCCTATATCTCTAGTTGACCTACTCCGCTCCACCCCTTTTTAGACGGATTATTTATAGGGCGGGAGAGACGAGGCAGCTTGTCCCTTTTTGCCATCCCCAACTTTTTTTGCAATAGAAAAAAATTCATAAACAATAGAATTAGAGATATCAGAGAACCAGAGAATATTTTATTTTAAAAACATAATATAATTTTAAATAATAAGACAACAAATTAATTATATCACTTTATTTGTGTAACTTATCAAATTAATTATATCAAGGGGGGTATATATCCTTTTAACTTCATATATTTTGTTCGATTATAATTTACATTATATAATTTGATAACGTTATATAATAATTTCAAAATAATTTATTAAGTTATTATTTTCTATAAATACTATAAATATTTAGACATGCAAACCGATATGAGAACGCCTGGTGCCATGAACCTGGTTTCAAATACATGGTAACCGATTCCTGGCACATGTACAATGGCCATTCTACTTTACCTTTCTACCACAAAAAACCATTCTAATAAAAAACTATCTCGATGTGGAGCAAAGAGTATTGTAACAAATTGAAAAAGGACCTCGAAGAATGGTACAGACAGCTTGATAATGCGAGTAATAACAGCCACGTGACCATCAAAACCAGTTGCTTCAGCTAAGAAAACAGGTGAACCGTCTTTTAGTAAAAGATGATGCTTATTGGCACCATAAAGCTAAAAAAAATTGGTACAGAGATGGTGATCGCCAAACTAAATTTTTTCATGCAGAAGCTTCTTCTAGGAAGAAAGAAAATCGGCTCACATCCCTTCATGGAAATCACCGTAACAAGGTAACGGACAATCATGCTATAAGCTCTATTGCAAAAATTATTTTATTGATTTATTTCAGAAGCCAAACAACATGACTGCCCCCCTTATTAGCGTTATCCGTACCACAGTTACGAATGATGTCAATGTGCTTTTAACAACGCCTTTTTTCCAAAGAGGAATTTCGTGTGGCGATGTTCTCCATGCATCCTGACAAATGTCCAGGTGCGGATGATTATAATCCAGTTTTTTATTAGCAATTCTGCAAATTTTGTAGTGACGAGATATTTCAACAATGTTGTGTATGGTTAGATTCATGTCAACTTCCGGCTTCTCTTAACATGACAAACATTGATGGTCAATAGCACTATGTAATGTTCTCTATAAATGGATCTCTAAGGCTCTCGCAAAGAGATTGAAGCTTATTCTCCCACAGTGTATCTCTGATAATCAGTCAGCCTTTGTACCTGGGAGGTCAATTCTGTTGGAACAAAATGTGTTTACCACTTATTACCCTTTAGAGTTTTGATGATAACAAGGTATTAAAAATTGTCAATTGGATATGTTAATATTTGTTCAAGTGTACAGGACCATAGACAAAGTTTTGCATATCTTATAAGGTTCTGAAAGAACAAAAGAGAGCAAAGGAATCAACAAGATTAAAGCTTGAAGCATCTGAAGAGAAGTGCTCCTCAAGTTAAAGTGCTCCTGAAGTGATGACGTCATCAGAAGCAAGTTCGTCAGAAGCATCTCATCAGAAGCTGAAGTTCATCAGAAGATGAGAGACTTAAAGCTTCAAAGGTTGTTCAATGGATTTAATCTCGTCCATCATTGCAGAAGACTGAAAGAGTGAAGCAACGGCCGATTTGAAAGAATTTGAAAACATTGGATGTTTGTTCTCTCAAGAGTGTTGACAAAGGACAATTGTACGAATTGTACAACCACTACCTTCACTACTTTGTTTATGTCTCTGCATCAAGACAAGAATAACAGTTATGCCTGTAGCAATGTTCCTTCAGACTAGGAATGCATTTGAAATTGATCCTTCATAAGACAATAACCATATCAGGCAAAAGATCATTGGTGATTTTGATCAAGCTTCAAACGACTCTTTAATGTGCTGGCAATTTCCAACGTATCTTTCACACCTCTATATAAAGGAGTGAAGACTTGCTAGTTGGATATGCAGAAACACACAAAAACAAGACTCGTACAACAATTCATAAGTGCCAAACTCTGTTGATATTGTTCTGCATCTAAAGTCACTTAGAATTTCTTATCAAAGTTCATATCTTAGAAATTCTAGAGTCTTAAGAGTCTATATCTGATTTGTATTGTGAACACCACTGATTGTATATCAAGTGTTCAAACTCAAACAAACTTCTTTGTAATTTTGTTTGATTAGAAGTCTCTTGCTTGTGTGCTTGAGCAATAGAAGTCTCTTGCAGTTGTACTTGAGCATTGGAAGTCTCTTGACTGTGTTCCGGAGCATAGGAAATCTCTTGCAGTTGTGCTTGAGTAATTTGAAGTCTCTTGTAGTTGTAACATTGAGCAGTTGTAATCAGATATTACATTCTTAGTGAACTCTTCTTGGAAGTGCAAGGGGGACAAGACTACTTCCGGTTTGTGGAAGGATCCTGTATAATTGCTTTGTGTCTTTCTCCTCTCTCTCTCTCTATCTCTCTGTTTTATCCGCTGCAATTTAGATTCTGATTATCACTTCAGAAGCTGAACTCTATCTGCTTTTGATCAGTGACTTCAGTAGGAGAAATTGAAGAAAAAGCAAACACAAGAAATCTCTCAGAACCGAGATCTCTTGTTTTTCGTATTTTTAAAGTAGGTACTTTCCTACAAAAAGCTATCTCACGACAACATTGGGCCATAATCCTAGCTATATTTTGTGTAGCATTTTGCGCGCTCGATTTATTGTTTGTGGTGGATTACGGTGGAGTATAGGCTCAGGTACCTCTATTTCCATTCTTGATGAACCTTGATTTTTGAATGGTGGTTGTATTGATGGTAATATCACAGGGGCTCACATTGTTCATGAATTTATGGTGGATAATTTAATGGATACTAATTCCAAAAGTTGGAATGGTGATTTAGTAAAGCAGATTTTTAGCGAGGACATAGCTACTTCTATTATAAACACGCCGCTGTTTAATCATGTTACTAACAACATGTTGGTTTGGAAAGCTGAGAAAATTAAAATGGTTTGTATTCTGTCTAAAGTGTGTACAAGTTATGTATTGAGGATTTGGTTGATATGACTCATTTGAGGCGCCTGGGGTTTTGGTCCGGCATTTGCCGTTTAAAAGTTCCTCCCATGGTTAAGAACCTTATTTGGAGAATGTGTAGGGGTTGTTTTCTAACACGTGTTTGTCTTGCTCTTATTATTTTTTTGTGTCCTTTTATGATGCAAGTGTGGCAAATGACGAGTATTTGAGTGAGGTAAACTACGTTTTTCTTGTCTTTAACTCGGCCACAGATGCTTATTTTTATTTGTTATAGAATCTATCACAGGAACATGCTCAGCATTTGACACCATTTGCTGGAGTTTATGGAAGCACTGTAACCTTAAACTCTGGAAGAACGAGGATGAACTTTGTACAACATAGTTGACAGAGCGTGTCACCTCATTGAAGACTTGCAGGATCCTAATATCATTCATAATATGAGTGGAAATCAACAACCCATTCCGGCTTTGTACGCGAAGCTTCCGATGTTGTCGAGTTCCTTTTCAACTGTAGGTCGTGATGTGTATTGGCAAAGGCCGGCCCCTGGTCGTCTCAAGTGCAATATTGATGCTTCATTTTCGTAGTCTATGAATCGTATAGGTATTGGTATATGTGTATGCGACGATGATGGAGCTTTTGTTATGGCCAAAACCATGAGTTTCTTACCTTTATGATCTTTTCCTATTGGTGAAGCTTTAGGTTTGTTTAATGCCATATGATGGTTAAGTGACATGCATATGGATAAATGTCGATTTTGTGATGGATTCTAAAACAACCAATGACGCTTTTCACTCCAACAGACCTGATGTTTTAGAATTTGATCATATCATATCAAGGTGACAGAGATTGTTTCATTCCCTGTTCACAAAATCTTGGGCATAGTTCAACAGACGACAAGCAAATACGGTAGTTCATACGTTAGTCGAAAAAACTGTGTTATCAGTTAATCCCACTATTTATTTTCATATCCCTCGTTGCATTACTAATAATATTATTAATGAAATTCTATAAACATTCTTTCAAAAAACTTTTATCGTATAATTATGAACAAATTATTTCATATAATACTTAAAATAAACAAATAAATAATATTCAAAATAAAAAATTATCGGAAAATTAGTCACTATAGTCCCTGAATGAGAAAAGACTAGTCACTTTAGTCCCTGAATGCAGAGAAATTGCAAAACAGTCCTTGAATGTAGACTCTGTTGGTCGATTTCAGGGACTAAAGTGACTAATAGAGTCTACATTTAGGGACTAAATTGACTAACGAAGTCTGGATTTAGGGACTAAATTGACTAATAGAGCCTACATCTAGGTAGGGGTGTACATGGGTTAGGTAAACCCAAAAAACCCGTCAAACCCACCCAAAAAACCCGTCAAACCCACCCAAAAAAACCCAAAAAAGTGGGTTGGGTTGGGTGATTGGGGGGATATAGTTTTAAAAAATGAAAAACCCATAAAAAAAATAATGGGTTTTGGGTAAAACAGGACCCATACCCAATAAACTCACTTACCCAATAATTTCCAAATTTTAATTTCATTTTCATAGGGAGGAAGAAGAATAAAAAAAGGTTTTGATCATAAATTTAGTCTAATTTCTAAAATTGACACAACACATCCTCTATATTGAAAATAAAAAAATGTTAGAGTTACAAATTATGATGTTGCAATTTATAGTTACTTTGATGCTAAAGCAATTTTACGTCATCCAACTTTAATTTGTTTCAAGTATTCTATGATTAAAAATTTTATTTAATATTAAAATTTATTATTTTATGATGCTAAAATATAGTGAAAATAGGTTACATAATTACATCCAGAAACTATTTTGCAATTTATCTGTATTCAGGGACTAAAGTAACAACTCTTTTTCTATTTAGGGACTAAAGTGACTAATCTCCCAAAATTATCCCACGCATGGCGCCGGAACACGCCAATGTAGGAATATAAAATCAAACTTCACACGAAAAAATGGTGGGAGACAACTTGATGATGTAAGTATAATTCAACGTTCCATGTGTTTATTAAACTACTTGTGATACGAACTTGAAGATAAGGTCAATATTGAAAGATGATGACATAAAGAAGCATTCCACATTACACATGGAATGAATGTCACTGCCGGTCCACAACCTTGGAAAAACTTTATTCAAAAAAATGTTCATAACGAAAAGATCCAAACAGATACATACTATCAAAGAAGAGAGAAAATTTGACGAAATGTAGACTATAATTCCAAAATATCCCATTCAGTCTTCCTTTGAAAATCCTTGCTTCTGATTCGTCGGTCCTTGAACCGTGTGCCATGTTTTTCAAAATATTAATGAAAATCTAAAACAAGGACCGTAGAAAAATCCTTTATGAAAAGATTTTGGCTATTATTTTTTTCACTTATGAGTTTCTCGCATGTTTTATTCGGATTCTAAAATCTGAAATATTTTAACGTGTTTTTGAGTTTTTATAAGATATTTATGCCGTTCGGATTCTATAATCTGAACTACACGCGAGAAATCAATAGGATGGAAATAAAAAGTCAAAGATTTAACTTATATAAGAAAAATTCATTGATATCATGTAGGTTTGTTGGATACCACTGTGAATAGGTTTGATGGAGTTAAACTTTATAAGGTTCGAGTTTAATTTGGTAAAAAATAAAAATTAAGCTTAGGCATGATCAGTGACTTGATAAAGGCTTGTTTTTAAAAGGAAAAAGTTTTGTATGGGATGTTAGCCTATTAAAAAGACCATTTCATTTGAATGTATTTAAGTAAGTAATATGACTTATATATGAACTAACAAACCTATGAGATTAAACTTCATTTTAATATTTAATATGACATTTTAGAAATTCTAAATATATACAATGTCATATGAACTTTGTACTTTGAAGTTGTAAAGGAAAACTCTTATCCCTGAGCCGACACCACTAAAATGTATAATGTCATGTTTCTCTTTTTGAACAAGCAAAAATAGAATGTATTAACATCAACAATGTAATCTTTTTAGGACAAGGCGTACCAAAAAATACCACTACAGTTTATAATAAGTCAATCACAAAAAGAAGCCAAAAAAGCCACTTATTTGATGCCTAAACAAGTAAAAGGGCACGAATGCTATCAATGATAGCCAAAGACAAAATTCACATTCATTCCCTTCATCCACCAATAAGAATAATGTTTTACTTTCTCCCATAACTGTGGAATAGAATTCTCCGAATAATTTAAGATTCTATCTATTGTTTCGATCTTTGCAGAACACCCAAACATATAGAAGCCGTATGAGCTATAAAAATGAGCGCCTTGCTTTCAAACCATGTGTTGCATACACAAATTGAATAAAGTGATCCAAAAGAGATTGTGGATCCGCTGCCGAAAACCCAATCCACGACTGAACTAAGGGCCAAAGAGATCTGAAGGATCTGCAAGAGATAAATAAATGATGAGCTGATTCAACACTTCCACACCCAGTCACGCAATACTGAGCATCTAAAGGGATAATGTCGCGAGCCACCAAGTTTGATTTTGAAGGTAATATGTCACGAAGTAGTCGCCACGGAAAAATAGAGACCTTCAAAGGAACCTAATTGTGTCAAACTAGAGCCGCCGCTATGTTCAAAGATATCAAATCCTGAGAAGTTAATAGCTAATAAAATTCGCGAACTGAATAACCCCGAACAAGTTCGGTTGTTATTTGCCTTTGATCTGATAAATGAGTCTGCGAAACAATGTCATGAAGTAATGTCCTACACTTCACTAACAACTCCTCCTCTCACACCCACAACCTCCTACGCCACTTCCCCGCCTCACCCCCACACGCTAACCCAGGGAAAACATATCAGCCACCGTACTCAACTTATTCTTAGCCAAATCGAATAAATAACTAAACCGCACAACAAAGGAGTCCCTCCTAACCACGGATCATACCAAAAATAAGAATGCAACCCATTTCCAACCATTTTCGAGAAACTCTCCTCAAACCAATTACCTCCAACACCATCCATCGTATACGGATTTTAGCAATCTCCCTCCACCATGTTGATGTCATATTTCATTGATAGTTTATAATAATAATAATAATATATTTAAATATGCAATTAATTTTTTGGTTACATAATATGCAACTAATTAACGAGGTTAATGAATTAAAATTACTAACAAAAAAATTGCAATTTTAAGTAGATCGGACAATGCATAATATATGCAAGGTTCAGGGTTCAAACTCCGGCCACCACTAAAAAAGATCAGACAGTAGACATGCAAGATTTTTTTATTACATTTTTAGTAATAAATTTCTATAAAATCCTTAATTTTTCTTTTCAAAAAAAGTATGCTCTGACCAAAGCATGAAAACTTTAAACCCATTGATTTTAGAAAAATGATAATGCCTAGGTCCCAACCAAAAAGGAAGGTTTCCAACAAAACACCAGCTATAGTGTTCACCTTTATAAAAAGCTTTATAAAATTGTGTCTATAACTGTTTACATATCATTGCAGATCAAACTATGGAGATTCATTAAAAAAGAAATTCCATGGCTAACTCTACAATTCACCTTTTATCTATCCTTATCTTTGTTAGATTCCTCTCTTCTGCAACTATGGCACAAGACTCTCCATTATTTCTGAATACAATTTGTTCCATCAACGTTACCACACCTAGCAGCACCTTCCAAAGCAATCTCATAAACCTCTTCTCTTCATTGTCATCAAAAGCCATAGGCAACACCAAATTCTACAACACCACAATCACTGGTAAAAATCCCTCAGATTCCGTATATGGATTGTTCATGTGTAGAGGTGACATACCCTCTCAGCTATGTCATGACTGCATAGTTAAAGCAACCAATCAGCTATCCTCAGAGTGCTCTTTGTCCAAACAAGCTGTGATTTGGTACGGTGAGTGCATGGTTCGATACTCTGACAACTCTTTCTTTTCCACGATCGATATGATGTCAGGTTTTCACTGGTGCAATACCGCCAATGTCTTAAACATGAAAAGCTTCTTGTCTTTATTGTTTTCAACCATGAATCGAACTGTAGATGAAGCAGCAAGTCCACTTATTGGTGACAAAAACAATAAGTTTGCAACCAAAGAAACAAAAATTTCGGAAAATCAGACCCTTTACTGTCTAGCTCAGTGCACGCCCGATTTGTCGCCTAATGATTGCAGAACCTGTCTCACTAGTGCTATTGAGACACTTTCAGAGGGTTGTGATGGAAAGGTGGGTGGGAGACTTCTTTATCCCAGCTGTAATATTAGGTATGAATTATATCCATTTTATAGGTCTACTTATGTTCTTTCCCCAAATGAGCTTGCTCCTCAAACAAATGATTCCAAACAAGATTCTAAAGTACTTTCAGAAGATTCATTTTATCTTTCCTATAATTGCTCAAGTAACCACAACACAATCACCGACAAAAACATCAAATTACTTCTGTCTTATTTGTTATCGAACGCCACAATCGGTAAAAAATATTATAGCCTTAAAGTGGAAGAAATTGTGTATGGTCTCTTCATGTGTCGAGGTGATCTTCCCTCTCGCCTTTGTGTTCAATGTGTCAAAAACGCAACGGAACAACTATACTCAAAGTGTCATTCCTTCCCGGAGGGTATAATTTGGTACAGCCATTGCTTGCTTCGCTATTCGAATAGGTATTTCATTCATAACATCGAAACAAGGCCTATGTTCCGCGATATAAATATTACCAATGATCCCATCCCAGACCAAAACTTGTTCACAAATGCATTGTCAAATCAATTATCTGAACTTGTCAATGTTACGGGGAACCATGGAGAAAAATATATGACAAGTTCATTGATATTAAATGATAAACAATCTTTGTATACTCTTGAACAATGTATACAAGATTTGTCTAGTCAGGATTGCATTTCATGTCTAAATGATATGATCAGTAGAGAAATTCCATGGTCATTTTTGGGAAGTGTTGGAGGAAGAATCATATATCCTAGCTGCAATCTGAGGTTTGAATTGTTCAAATTTTACATGGACAGCGACGAAGCTCTACCGCCTGGAAGTCCTACAACATTTGCAAGACATACAGGTGAACTCTTTGTTCAAGTATGATTAAATTCTTCTAAATTGAGAAAATCATATATTGATATTTAAATCATGAATGATTTTCTATGAACGTGCTATTTCTTACTTTATGCTTTAACTAAAGTGAGTTATCCACTTTACAGTTGTAAGTTGTTAAATCAGCTCAAGTAATATTTTCGAGAGAGCAAATCAAAGAAATTAGAATATCTATTTTAACCCTTAATAATTTTTTAAAAAGAAATAATGAAATGGGCCCTAGAGAATCTAATTTGAGAGCAAACTCAAAGGTCACGGGTCAGACGCGTTTATACTGGTCATGCGAACTTGTGTCTTAAGAGAACATCCACATTGGAGACACTCAATTGTGAGGTCTTAAATGAGTCTCACATGGACACAAAACTTTCTTATTATTTTTTAATAATAATATCTAATAGGTACTCAACCACTCCAATGGAGACCCTCTAAAAGGGTTCCATCAATAACTATTTATTTAAGACACTATTATCTATTTTATAATATTAAATTGATTAAAATGTAAACTTACAAAATTTATATCAACTGTAGTTTATTAAAAAATTGAAAAATAATTAAAGTTTGAAAAATAATTAATAATAATATTGTCAAATATTAAGAATTACAAATTATTTAAAATGATGATAAAATTACATAATTAAAA
>Ga0228710_1003138_pt1 | contig 26328 bp, 18 predicted proteins | sample MedpolnodulmetaG_FD_177995 | JGI IMG/M metagenome (GOLD analysis project Ga0228710, IMG submission 177995) | Root nodule microbial communities from Medicago polymorpha collected in Santa Monica, California, United States - pink nodules | ecosystem: Host-associated > Plants > Roots > Nodule...
ATCAAATGATAACTGTGAACATCCAAGGCTAAATAATATAGAAAGACTTGCTATATATATAGAATCACTAGATAATAATACTTGTTCAAAAAAGAATCACTAAATAATATAAAATGACCGGAGTAAACTATATAGAATCACTAAATAATAAGGAACAAAGGCCATTACTCATATATATGTTACAAAGGCTATTACTAAGTTCTTTTCTATACATATATGTACAAAGGTTACTGTTATAGCATATATATATATAATATCCTGTTATCCCTGTATTGATGTCTTATTTGCCTTATAGCATATCACAATTAATGTTATATCATATATATATATATAATATCCTGTTATCCCTGTATTGATGTCTTATTTGCCTTATAGCATATCACAATTAATGTTATATCATGTAGTTATTGCACCAAATGCATTTCTCATTGAAACATCTATCTTTGTTGTGTATATTAAGAAGCTATATTTACTATTTTTTTAGAAGCATCTTACTGCCTCATGAGCTGCTCTATGGCAGCTTCTTGAAACATTTCATACAACAAACAATTATTGAAACAGATAAGAAGTTAAAGTAATGACATACAGAAAAGAAGAAAAAAAAATTTCGGGGGTATTTTGCACATAAGTGCAAAACTTCAGGGGGTATTTGCAAAACATCATGTTGACTAACAGAAAAATTTGACGGAGGGGGTAAATTGATTAACGTTGTGCAATTTCAGGGAGGTAATTGAAGTTTTGTTAATTTTAGGGGAGTAATTGACGAAACTTACAATTTCAGGGGGTAATTGCCTATTTACTCAATATTTATGTATACTCAATATAAATATAATTTCCCACCCTTTTCTGATTAGATATATAATTATTATTATTAAGCAACTGACTATCATTCTGAGCTCTCCCTCTTAGTACGCATCTGCTATAATTAGATCCTAATTTTGGGGGTGCTATATCCGAAAGGATGAAAAAAAAAATGAAGAGGACCCAATTCCTAAGGAGTCTTTAGCACCAAGCAAAAATAAGACTATGGTTAAATAATTTATGTCAGAAATTATCTGTCGGCGTGGGAGACTATTGTAGCAACTTCACTACATATCGTGATGATGAAAGTGATGATGAAATTAATACAAAGTTATTCCTTTTTTTCTTAAATCAAATCAAAAAACCTTTCACATTAATTATTATGTTTCAACACCCTTTTTATTGCATTTATATGCAATCCTCAAAGGTGCACGAGCTGGGGTTGCTTAGAGATTTGTGGGGTACATCTTGTTCTACAACATATATTATAAAAAATATTGAACAGTTGGGAACTTGTGGAGGAAGAGATAGATTATTATGGAAAAGAAAATAAAAATATTATCATGAAGCTAAAGTGAATGTTTTTCTATAATTGTTTTATTCAACTTAAATTAGGCCAAGGAAAAAGTTTTGATATATTCGTATAAGTTTGAGATATTACGTGTGTGTTTCTTTCTCACGTTCCCGACCAGTATATGAATAATTAGATTGAAACAAACAAATGAGATATGTTCTTAAAGTGTTGTTTATTACAAATCTGTATTGGAAGCTTCTTGTTGTTTTTCTTCTTTATTGCGTGAAGTGAAGCTTTGACTTGTATTTTTGTCAAGCCAAAAATGGACTCAACAAACAAGGTTACAACATCCCTTAAAAAAAGGAAGAGAAAAAAAACAATATATAGAGATATCAACCCCAACAAATAATTTGGGAATTCAAGCAACACCAATATCTTGATATAAATCTTTTTTAACAAGCCAATATGAGATATATTAGTATTCTTAATTGTGCCAATAATGATCTCAAAGACATACAAGCGATCAAGTCACAAAGAATGTCTTCTCGATACAAACCTTAAACCTCAATTATATCATAACAAAAACACTCTAGTGAATTAGTCCACCGTCGATTTAATTCATAACAAAATATGTCGAAATTAATCATCAAGTCATATTCAAATCCACCGATGCAAACAAACCAAATTACTTGACATCTTTATCTGGATGCACGTACACATGCAAGGTCACAGTAGTTGAACATGGTTATAAACATTACTCGGAAAAGCACAAGAAATATCGAGACAATTCAAAATTGCATTGTAGATACTCCCCAAAAATACACCGTCAAAGAATAAATGTTGCAAATTTTTGTCCTTCAAACCCTCCTAAACAAGCAAGAGAGTTTGCGAGAGTGTAATTTGACAAATTATCTTTTGTTGCCAAATGCCAACGAGTATCTACATGCATTCCCATAGTACTCATCTGCTATTCATTTTGTTGGATAAAAATGATATATATGCCTTATTTATTTCCACGCTGATATTTGCTATGCAGGTATTTAGCCGGTATTATAGTATTCGTAAGTATATGTAAATATCCACGGATATCATAATATTAAAAAAAATGTATTTATGCAAAGAAAAAAGTTATGTAGAATTTCCTCTTCTTTTATGGAGAGCAAAATTACTTTCAATCAAACATAGAATTTCTTCCTTATTTTACAACAGAAAAGTCTTCGTGAAAAAAAAAAGAGTTTCTTCTTTTTATTACAACATGATATTCCCTAATAACAAACTCAAATAATATAATTGTACTTAACTAATACGGTGCCTTATTAATGTATTAAGGAGTACAAATATCTGCGGGTACGAATATCTTTACATCCGCCTCCATAGCCATTAATTAACGGATAGTTGAAATGCCGTTTACTTTTTCACAAATACTCGTTAAGTTACCCACCTTGTATCTAGTGCGTATATTGTGTGAGTATGAATTTTTTGTTATCCCTGCTGATAACTAGTCATTCAAAAATCTCCGAGCAAATAGTGATACTTTCCAAGGGGATTTTCAAAAATCTCTGAGCAAATAGTGATACTTTCCGGGGAAATATTCTCGTTCCAAATGAAAGTTTTTGCCACACGAACTTCCCCCACCAAGTCCTAAGTCAAAAGTTCATAAACACTTTTAATAGGAGTATAGCACATTATGTTCACGCCTCCGCAACTACCTTCATGACACGCTTTCTTGCACAAAAACATTATTTGATAAAGCACGACATTCTACAACCAATTTCTCATTCCATACAAACAATCTACCAAGTCTTTCACTCCCTTCAACCACAAACTAATATTTTCTCCATTCTCAATGACATATATTCTCCATTCCCAATTACTCTAAATAGATATTTTTTACCGATTTCTCATTCCAACACTTGTTTCTCCCTGAATAGCATGCATATCCTTCACCATATAACCCATGTTTTTAAGACGGCACCTAGAACCATAAACCACCTTGATCAAACCTTAACCTCGAACACCAATTACCTAATAAAGCGATTTTTAACTCACGAACCCTACATGCCCCTAGACCATCTTTTTTATTATCCAAATACACTTTAAATGAATTCATCTAGTGAATTTTATGCACCTCCTCACTACCACCACAGAAATGACTTAAAAAGAGTTTTAATGAGAGAAATAATACACGTTTGGGCCTTGAAAAAGGAAAGAAAGTAAATCGGTAAAGCAGACAAAGGCATTTCTTAGAAAAATAATTCGACCAGTCATAGATGAATTAACAATGACATTTTCGCCAGATAGTCTTCTTTAAATAATCTCAACCACATAATACCAAAATGACAATTTATTGGATAACCATCAATGGAGAGGCCAAAATACTTAAAAGAAAGTTGTCAATAATTAAAAGGAAATCCTTTTGTTGCAATCCCTTCCCTAATCTGAATTCCTTAATTAATCGGATTGTCATTGACCAAAACATAAAAAGATGACGTACTAAGACACTCCATCACCCATCTCCTCCATTTCATAGGATAAATTAAATTTAGTCATCACATGAACTACCAACTCTAATTTAGCCGAGCCATAAACCTTTTCAAAATCCACCTTAAACAAAATTATTTCATTCTTCATCTTTTTGCCTCAACCACCACCTCATTGGCAATAGAAATTTCATCTAATATTTGTCTCTCTTTACAAACACATATTGTTTATCAATAATTATCTTCCCAATAATCTTCTTTAATATATTTGCCGGTACCTTTGACAACACGTTCTACATACACCCCGCAAAAGAGACTGGCCTTAACTTAGATAACTTTAGTGAATTGTAACTTTAGGAATTAACACTATAAATATGTAGTTCGACCCTTTCACCAATTTTCCATTCCCATACATTTGTGCATAAATTTCATAAAATCAATTTTAACATCACCCAAAACTCTTTCAAGAAGCCAAAATTTACACCATTTGGGTCGTGACTTTTGTAGCACAATCTTAAACTACTTACTCCTTCCATTTCAAAATACATGTTGCAGTCAACCACTGCACACATGTCAATACACAACTTTGATCATTAATATCTTTAATTATATATAATAAAAAATCATAAAAATTTGATATTTTGAAAATATTCATCGAGACAAATCAAACAACATCTTACATGCTAACATTTGTATTTATATATTAGTTAAAAAAATATGGTCAAAATAAGTTATGTGAATAGTGCACATTGTAAAATTGCTACATATATTTTGAAATGGATGGAGTATTTAACTTCCTCCTCACTCAATTGACATTCCAACATAGTCACTTTTTGATTGTTAATAGCCTTGAATTGTAAGTTCTCAACACCAGGTCTCTCAATGCTAACTGATTTAAACTAATTGACAAAGTGATTGAAAACAATTGCTCGAACATCTTAAACACCAACAACTTATAATTTGATATGTTAGATGTGAGTGTTGCAATTCTTTATAACTCTTGTTGGATGATACATGTATTATATTTGGATTACAAATTATTGTGATCTTATTTGAGATAATGAATAAACTATATTAATGTTTTTGTACTGATATAGACAAAAGGTTGTCAATCCACGTTAAATATTTATGTGTATACTATTATTTTCGTTTTATTTTGTATTCTTATATGTTTTATCTAAAATGTTTGGGTGTGTGAGTTAATTATAGGCCATCCAAAAAGGTCTAGCGGCGCAATTTGCTGTCCGCTTATCTTCTATTCAAATGTAAATAATGGTTTATATACATATATGAAAAGTGAAATTCAACCCTTGTGCATGTCGACATGAAATGAAATTATTTGAACAATTTAATGCGTCAGATTGATTTGAAATATTTTGTTGAAACATCTCCCTCTACAATGTACAATTTTGTAGGCTACTATTATTTTTCTTGGACATCAGTGTTTTTTTCCCGTACTTCTGTAGTATTTTTATTGTTTGTGGATTTTTCTTTTATTGGTACAATGGATATTTTTTATTTTAATAACTACATTAGTTAGTAGTGACACTATAGCTTACATCATTTTCACTACAAAATATCAAACATTGTAGTCTTTTTTTATAATGAACATTACATTGTAGTTTCATTGACTTGCATTATTGATCTTTATATGAATGCCCTTTTGAGCATAGGTTATGATACCGCTAAATAAAATAATGCATTATCACGAGGCAGCTGGGCCTCTTGCCCATGATATAGTTTATGCTTTTGGCACTTCCACTACCAAAATATGACAAAACGATATATGGTGATGTAGCTTTCATTGCATGCTTCACAGCCAAAGTGAACAAGGATAAAAGGGTTATTATTTATTTATTTTTTGGCTAGGACTCTTACACGAGCATAGAGACTTCAAACATTAAAATAATGACCCTTTCCATCAAAATGGATTTAATAGTAGTTAGTAGATCTGTTATTGGAAATGCATTGAATGTATTAAGATCATGTGAGGGAAAACAAGAAGGGCCCATTTACATAACTTGAGTTCTAAGATTGTCTACATCAATTATGGTGATAGTTGAGTTGGGTGTCTCCTCACTTGTTTATGATATTAAGTAAAAATTTGTATTTTTCTCCCTTTAGAGAGGTGAAACAAAGTAACAACGCTAAATGTCTGTTTTGTCTCAAGAACAAATAAATTTGTGGTAGGGTTAAGGGGGAAATAAGGTCTAATCAATCAAAAATTTAACTTGTATATTGTCTAAAATTTCTACCTAAGTTAAAGTTCATTAATCGAAAATTGAGAAGGAACATATGAAGTATTGTATGGAGGTTGGGTAACTCAACTAATTTGAGCTATAAGGTAAAGAGTTAGAGGTTCCGGGTTCAAACCTAAATGAATGAGAGAAAAATTAATATAACAAATAATTATTAACATTTATCATTAAAAAAAATACATAAGAAGTCAATAAGTGACTTGCGCCTGTAATTGTATACATCAATTGTACCTTACAAGTGCTACAGTGATCATCCAATAGAAAAACCATTTTCCACTTTTGCTGGTTGAGAATGTACATGTAAATTTGTACAAATGTCACAAATGGAAAACCAAATGAAACATGTGAATCTTAAATTGTACTGTTATGTGTACAAAGCAAATTTGTCCAGTAATTTTCTACTATGTTTCAGCAGAACATTAGTGAAAACTAAAGCACTTGATTCAGCATCAATATCTTATAAATTCAAAGTAAAATCATCTAAAGTAATGTTAATCATGCTCTATTAGAAAAATGATAGTACACCCATTTTAAATGATACCTTCAAATTGTGTATTTTGGGAAGTAGAAAAGAGGGATATATTATCTAAGGGTGATAATTTGGTTCACCACTAACTAATCTTCAATATGGAAGATTTATAATTGTTTTTGTAGTTGTGTTGATTGGAAGCTCTGGACAGAGAGAGATGTGGTAGCTCAACAACTTGTTCTTATCAAACATCATCATACACAAAAACAAAGCCATCACTGAAAATCTTAGGGAATCTAATTCATTTGGAAATACAAATTCATAGAAAATAAAATAAAAAGTCAAATCAATAATTTGGAAGTATCTTTCCACCATGGTCCTATACATTATTCCCACATGGGATCATGTAAATTTCACTCATAATATGATACATCTCATGACATACAGCAAAGAGCATATATTGTATTCAGAGATTTAGATGTCTAATGCCACAAAATTCCAAAAAACAAAATGATTAAAAATAAACACTGCTTCCTATACTTGTAATAATATATTACAATAGTAATAACTTAGGTTTCCAAAGACATACTTGTCTTTACATATCATATTTTAGAAACAATAAAACAAAGATCAAGGTTTAATTAAGAAGTTTTTTTTTATAAAAAAAAAAGTAACAAGATACCTCTTTCTAGTAATTAACAACATGAACACAAGTAGATTTTGGGATCGCTGATTGGAAAAATCTCAAAGGGACCTGCCATTAACTTTTTGATAAGTGCTTCTTCTTGTGCTTGGAAGGTAAACTAAAGATTCAGAAACTGCACAAGTTCTCTTGCAAGAACCATAAAGGCTAATAAATCCAAAACGATCACTAATACTCCTTGAAACCTTATCTCCATTAGTCCATAAATTGCCAATTGTTTCTTCATGATCATCATCATCATCCTTTGAGCATTTAACCATTGCTGCAAAGAAAGGATCATCCCTTTGAATTGAATTCTTCTTCCTAATCTTAGTATCTTCATGATTGAGCTTTTTAGAAGAGTGTGTGGTAGTACTTGTAGTAATAGTAGGAGGGGGTAATGGTAATAGTTTCATGGATGATTTATGATTTTTCTTGGAACTATTGTGTTTCTTGGGAATTCCAGGTAAATGTTCCCAAGAAAATGGGACACCTGAGAATCTAAGTGGAGTGGCAGGGCTTAGAAGAGGATCATCAAGAAAATAGAATGATTCAAGGGAAGAAGATGAAGGTGAGAGTGATGATGAATAAGAGGAGAATGAAGCGGTTCGGCGAGAAGATGGATACTTTCCAGGAAGGAAGGTTTCACATTGTTTTGGAACATCCTTGGCATGATGTCTGAGATTTGGTGATGAATCCATTGTTGTTTGTAGGAAGTGAGAAAGAAAGAAAATGAGTGTTTGGTTGGTAGATCACTTGGTTTTTGTTCTTTATACCAGGCCTTTTTTTCCTTCACATTTTAATATATAAGCCAAGGGCAAAGAGAAAAACAAGAGCACAAGTCCTATTCTAATATCTTTTGTTATCCCTCGAGGTATTTAGATCTAGAGGACATGTTTCGATAAACAACTTAATTTTTATAACATGATTATTTATTATACATGTTATTATAAAATTTAAATAACTTGAAAACAACTCATGAGCATGTCATAAATTGTTTCTATAGCTTATAAAAACAACTTGAAAAGTGAAAACAACTCACGAAAATGTCAAAAGTTGTTTCTATAGCTTTTCTAGACAGTCACACAAATATTTATTCTAATAAAAATAAAGTTAAATTAGTTAATCCAAATATATCTCTTGCTTATCCTTATTTATTAATTTTGTTAGGTTTGCAACAACTTGACCTAATAATTTCTCTCTAAAATGTTGTATTACATTAGCAGCAATTTAACCTAACAAATTCCCTCTAAAATGCAGCAATCCCTAATATTTCTCCTCACTGATGAGCTTTTCATTCCTATCATGTTGTGTCATGGTTTGTATATATATCTATTGTTTATGTAGGCTTTATTTTTTGACAAGTTGTTGTACACTTATTTAATACGTTTACAAACAGAATACCCTAATTTCCATGCAAACTCGGCTACCCTAATTTCCATGCAAACTCGGCTATATATAGCAAACCCTAAACCGTGTTTCTCTATAAAAAAAACCCTAAAGCGTTGTAAATTACACAGACAGCAGAAAAATCATATATTTTGATATTTTGATTTTTGCAAATGGAAGGACGTGACCTTACAACCTTCCTCCCATACCACTGTTTAACTGGTATTCTAATTTAACATGCATTTTATCGATATGCATATTTTTTGAGAATTGGAATATCCTTTTTGCGTTTTTTGTTTTTAGTTTGAGATGTTTACACCAATTTTAAGAGTCTTCCTATTTAGTTTTGTCGCAATTTCTTGATCTATTATCTAAGGATTCAGACTGTGTCGTGTAATGTCATGTTTTTTGAACTTAATCTAAATTTTGTTTCGTTCAAAACATTATTCTGATGTTAGCCTTTATTTCCTATGCATACTTTTATTATTTATTTCTTTACAAGCAAAGGTTGTGCAATTGTGAATGAATTTTGAGGTGAGAATCACCTTTCCTTGGATCAGATTGCATATAGAGGAAGGGGAAAGTGATTCAGCAACAGTACTCGGTGATTTTTTGTTTTATTAAATAAGTAGTCATTTATTTTACTTGTGGTCATTGTTTTTAACCTATAATATCATCATCAATTTAATTGTATTAATAATTATGGAACAGCTGCTCAAAAAGAATTAATTATGGAACAGAATGTGTATGAAGGTGTTGTTTTATTAGATAGACATCTAAAAAAGCATGTTTTTCGAAACATATAACTTAAGTAATGGTTTTTGGATTTTTATTAGTAGTGTTTTTTGATACCAATGTGACATCTAATATCGTATATGAGGAAGTATTTCGCAATGTGTGATGAAACTACATGCCAATGTACTAAAATTTTCATATTTCTTTTACCGAATTTTCTTTTATAATATTTTCAGATTGTATACATTTTATGAAGTGTTTTATTTTGGATTATCACATGTTCTTTTTTTCACCGTTACCAATTATATATTGCATTTTATTATTCGTATGTCAATCCCTTAACAATAAACCCGTGCGACGCACGGGTCAACAATCTAGTAAATGTTAACCCGTCTCGCTATACTTAACCTAATTTTAACCTAATTTTTCCCTCTACACTTTTGCATTTAATGTTTATCTAAAGTAAAATAAAATTATGTTCCTAATTATATGCTCTTTTTTTTTGGAAATCTCTTACTTATAAATGTTAACCCGTCTCGCTATCTCTTACATATAAATGTTAACACATCTCGCTATACTTAACCTAATTTATATGAAATATCTTTTACTTGTAAATGTTAACCCGTCTCGCTATACTTAACCTAATTTTAACCTAATTTTTTCCTCGACACTTTTGCGTTTAATGTTTATGTAAAGTAAAATAAAATAATGTTTCTAATTATATGCTATTTTTTTTGGAAATCTCTTACTTATAAATGTTAACCCGTCTCGTTATCTCTTACTTATAAATTTTAACCCGTCTCGCTATACTTAACTTAATTTTAACCTAATTTTTATGAATACTATATGATAATCATGACATTTATCTAAACTATTATGTTACATATTACCGTCAAATATTACCTTCGATATGACTCATGCGTTAGCACGGATCGATGTTCTAGTGTTAATAATCTACAACTCTCAACAAATGCTCTTCTGCATACACTACTAAACTACACATATGACCTTTTGCAACATCTTATACGTGAACTTTTTAAAAAAATGTTACATACACCTCCTTTTAATATGTGATTCCATGCCTTTTTAGCCTAGTTTCTTATTTTTCGTTCTCTCTTTAAAAAATGTTCAACGCACCTCTTCTTTCACACTACTATATAGATGAATTAGGGAAATATTGAGTTCAAGTGTGAGTGTCTTATCCCACATCGATTATGAATGAATTTAGTGTTGTAAATATAAGAGATTTAGCTCATATTCTTAATACTTCAAAGGTTTGCATCGAAATAATGTCAAGCACTCTTGTTCATCCTTAGTTGCTCCTAGAACTCCTTTGAAATCTTCAACAACTGGTATAGAGTTTTGGTAAAGTATGGAATGTAGAAGACTCTTGAAGGGGAGATTGTTGATTGAAATAAGTGGTTTCTTACATTGAATATGAATAACATAAATCTTAGATATACAAGAGAGATGACTCATACTATAAATACCTCAAGATTTTGGGTGGATTTGTGATGTAAATGTTGAATAAAAATAAAATAAAAAGACAACTCATATTCTCAGTATATTAAAGTTTTGGTTGGTTCTGGATTTGTCGTTGCTCGTAGCGCTCCCCAAAATCTTCATATCATTGTGTATTCTATTTTACTTTCATGTGTTGATGTTTAAAAAAAAAAAACACCAAATCGGGTAAAAAGTAAGTAACAAAAATGTATTCAAACAAAAAACGACCCCATAGTATTCATGAGGGTAGAGGTGAAGGGGACAAAACATGAAAATCAATAAAGATGGAGGTTATAAAGTCACGTTTTAAATTGATATGTTTGGCTAAGATGTGGTTATGAAGCAATCACATGGTAGTGGCATGGCCAAACGAGGAAATGCAGCTACTAATACGAAGCAGATACAAGTCCAAATTTAGTTGGTTTTTGGGTAAAAAAGAGCTGTCTCTATGAATGTTTGGAAGAATAGGCAATTGATTTAATAAAGAAAAATACACATGGAACCTCGAATGCAGTATATGTTTGAAGATGTCAAGGGTCAAGTTTTTCACTTTTGTAAAATTGCAGCTTGTCCCATTGTTAAAGTCAAAAAGTTTGGGACTTGTTGAAATACTTTACTAGTTTATATGGTAGAGTGTAATCTTTCAGTTCCATATATGGTTAAGGCATTGGTTAAATTTTTTATTTAATGAATCAGATAACTAAAAACCAAGGTACTTTCCCAACTTAAGCCCCCACTCCCATCCTAAAAAATAAAATAGAGTTGTAATTTTGGAATGTGAATGAAAAAGTGAACAAAACTAGATAAATTTAAGCACAATATTTACTTTGTTCAAATTGATTGAAAAATAAAATTCTTTAATGGTAAAAGGAGAAGGAAAACAGAATACTCCTTATTGTAGTGTGTAAGGAAATTATGGACACGAGAAGGAAAACAGAGACTTACGTTTTATTTGGGAGTTTGGAGGGGGAGGGAAAGATATGAATTTGGGGGTTGAAAAATACGGTGGAAAATGGATAAATCTTTTACATTTTTTAAAAGAGTGGTTTTTTTAGAGAACGATAAATTAATTATGATTACTATATTTTTAATTTTAAAGAATATTATAATAATATAGATTAAATTTAAAAAATTTATATAAACCCTCTAAAATTTCCCAACATTCACCTCTAATACAATTTTTTAGTTCCCTAAATTAAGAGAGTTTTGTATTATAATTAACCTCCAACACCCACTCTCTTATTTTCCTCTATTTTACTCCTAGGGGTGAAGTAATCATTAAAACTGAGTGGACAATGGGTTAGGGAGACATGTGCTAAGTAGTTATACACTTTAAATTCTCTGCCTGTGAGTTGCAATTTATTTTTGGTTTCAATACTGGTTCCTTTTTTTTTCTTTCAAATCCGCAATTTTATTCCCCATAGTTTATTTTTATATTTAAATATATTGTTTGTGTTGCCACATAAACTCCACATATTTTGTCTATTTGTGCACATTGTAGGATGTCGTATTCGCATCTATGTACCTTTGTCACGATATCACTTGTCTATCATCAATTTCATTAAATAATGGATGTCAAAATTAATCGCGGATTCCTCAACAAAAAACAAATTCGTGGGACCAAAATTGTTGATATTAAAAGGTTAAACGATTAAAATTACACATTTAAAAAATGGGTCAGGATCAAAATTGCATACTCAAAATAATAGGGAACAAAATTGCATTTAACCCTTTATTTTTGCATTTAACCCTTTATTTTTTTAGTTCATTGTTGTGCATCTATTTTATTTATTTAAACAATTAGATTACAAAAAAAATTAATTAGTATCCTATATATTACTGTTGCTTTATTTATAATTTAACAAAAAATATTTTTTTGAAATTGTTAAATTAGAGAAAATAAGTATGTTAATATAATAAATAAAATAGCATGAAATATATAAATCAATAAATAATTGGAGCATCCATCACTTGTTACTTTTTATTATTTAAGTGATATTAGTTAACGATAGAAAGGTAATAAACATCCACGTGAGCATAATTTAGTTGGTAGAGATAATAGTCGGAGTTCGAACCCTGCATTCTCCACTTATTTATTATAAGCATGAAAGCTAATAAACAAAGTTGCAAACTAATTGCTAACTATTTAATATAAAAAAATGATAATGGAAATTATGTTATTACTCCCTTGGTTTTTATTTTTTGCATTTCAACTCGCCTAATTATTTTATTACCTACAATAAATAAGGGTGTTTTAAAAAAAATTTATTTTTATCACTAAATTCAACACAACTACTCATTTTCTTAAGACTCATGTACAATTCAAATAAGATATTTACGATGAGACGGAAAGAGTGCATGGTAACCGCGTCATAGCGGGTAGACCAGGTCATGTAAGGCGTATGCACATGTGCGCCTTACTCAAATAGAGGAAACATAACACAATAAGCATTAGGGGGAGCGTAACGACGATCCTCCGAGTTAGGTTGCCACCATTAGACCCAAGACGAGGATGATTGTTAGTATATAATATGGACTACGTGTAGAAAATTTTATTCATTCACTCTTTGCTGCATATATACCAATTCTCAGACCTCTGTCACAACATATCACCGACAAAGTACAACTACAATCCTTAGGAAGAACAATATGCTCATTTAAACTATAGAAATCTATTTCTTGATATTCTCTCATTGTTATTCCTCTTTTTCTATATCTACCCAACATCATGGCCAGTATGTTAATTAAAAAAAAAAAGCATTCAGGTATGACTCGTTGCATTTGCGCAATCTTTGCCAAATCCTGAGCATTCGCTGTCTATGGCATCTTTAGATGTGAACGGTTGTTAACTGTTGTTAGGGTATTTCAAGAAGTTTGAGATGCTTGAGAGCAAAACATGGGTGTCTAAAGAGAAATTTTCTGCCATCTAATTGGTTCTCCTGGCCTGATTTCATGTTCAACCGCAAGCCCACTTTACACTTAAGGGCCTTTACTAATTAAGCAATAAAACAAGAAAACTTATTTTCCCACCCTATGTACTTATTGTGCGCCTTCCCATTTGACCATTTTACCTTCGTTTGAATTTTATAATCCGAAGTGTACTTGACTATTTTTTAATTATAAAATTCGAACTGTATTTACCTAGTTTTGATCAGATTCAACTCGGTTAATGAAAAATATAATATGAAATCTGAACGCATGCCCAATATCTGTTCAGATTATATAATATGAAACGTGTTTGAGACTGTGCTAAAATTTGTGCTTTGGAAGGCTTAACATGTTTTAATCCTCGTGCTTTGGAAGGCTTAACATGTTTTAATATCTGTTCAGATTATATAATTTGAACCGATCCAATACATTATTTTTCTATGGTTCACATTGCACCGACAATTTTTGTCCTCCATTATTTTTCTCTGGAGGTTTAATCCTCGTCTTTGTTTGATGTCTGTAATTTAGCTTTTGCTTGGCGCTTTTGTTGTCTGACTGATTGTATATTTGGATAATCTCTCTGGCACACCTTGTGATGGATAGATTATGGTTTCTTATTACTTTCATTTTGCCTTGTTAAAAAAAATGAACTTATATCAGCTAATGATATTTAGTTATGGGCGAGACTCAAAATTGAGGGAGACATTGTTAAGTTTAAGTATAAGTGGTCAAATTCAACATCAACTAATGTTTGATAAACAAGAAAGGTGTCTCATATATTAAATGTCTCAAGATTTTGGATAGTTATGTGTTTTATGATTCTCTTGTGGTATGCATAGGATAATTGTTTCTATTGGGAGTCCCCAACAACAAATAACATTATGATCACCTAGGGGAAAATTTTAGAAGAATATATTAAATCTTGAGAAATTTATAATCAAAATGGTGTAGCATAATTGATAGATGTTTTGAGTCACTTAACGAGTTGGTCAGTGTTCGTTCCTTGACCGATGTGTATGAATAAATATTTGTTGGAAGATGTCAACATCTTAAATATCGATGTCAATTACCTCAAAGGATTGGTCTAATCTCCATATTTGTTACCTCAATAGATTAGTCTCGTATTTTCTTGCAGGGGATACTAGCACTGTAGTTTTGATTCTTTTCAAACACACTAGCTTAATATTCAAAAAGACATTGGTGAGATATACATATTGGGCTAACCTCCGATGGCTGAAGATTGGTGAAACATATTTATCATAGGTAGGGTTGGGGTATTTACATTTATGACTTCAGTGTTCTAGTCAATTTCAATGTAAGCATATGAGAGCTGGTAAATTTTAGAGTCCTAGCTAGTGTGCTTGATGAGACACATATATGCGACCATTGTTGATGGCAGTAACAGGAAGAAGTTACCCACCGTTAAGAGTGAGGAAGTGGGACGAAAGAAACTTTATAATAACATATGGACAAATTATTCATTGGCATTTCTCCACTTGAATATGTTAATGACGTTTACAGTGAGAAGGACATGCAAATGTGATTTTTCTTTTTAGTGTTTGGGTCAAAACTAGAGTACTAGATTAATCTAAATGGACCTAGTAGTTTCAATAAATAGTTGGGCACAAAGAGTAGTATAGTATACTCTAGTGTTCATAAATACCATTCACACATTTTTAAATTTACTTTACAAACTTTTTATAAAAATATACACCATAAATTACAAAAGTTTTTGGTATTTATGGTATTTAAAAATGTACTTTTTTTAAAAAAAATGTGTACCATAAATTATAAAAATATTTCTCATTTTTAAATATACTTTTTTTAAATGTGTACCATAAACAATTTCTATCACATACCCCTTATTTCTTCTTCGCTTACTTACTTTGACGTCAAAGTGGTTACAAGTATCACCCTTAACATACTCAATCTCTCGATTCTGTTCAAATCACTTACTTTCTACAAATGCGACATTAATAATAAACAAAGCAAAAGCAATAAACACAATAACAACAAAAAAGAAAAAGCAATTAATTTAGTCAATCACAATTAGTTTGTAGGAAAGTCCCCATACTGATACAAATATTTATAAACATGAGACTTGCTAAACCTCTTCACCACTAAATTAAATACAACCTTTTTTAAAAAAGTATCCACATTATTCCACAGCTTAGTTTAAGTTTTTATACAACATAGAGAGAGCATCACAACGAGAATGAATCCTAATCAAGTGATTGAGAGAAAGAAAGCATATGCAATTCATTTTATATATTTTATTTTATATATCTTTTAAATAAATATTTGACTAAACTTTCACCCAAGAAAAAAGTATTTGACTACATTATACGTACATTTCATGTCTTATCTTACTATAGGTTTCGATTTAATCTCTCTTTACTTTTTTTGTTCCAATTTCTTTTTATTTTGCAAAATTATAGGAATATTAACTCTTTGCTAGACTCTACCTCTTTGATTATGAATTTATGACACCATAATTTATCAACAGAGAAAAATTATTTTAAAATTTCTCAAGTGACCCAGCAGGAAACAATTTTTCAGTTGCCCACACCAGTATGCTTCCCACGTGTTCTTCTCCAAATGTATGTGCGAGTTCTTATGATATAGAAAAAACATTTTTTTATAAGTATTAAAAACAATTTTTTTCCAATATTTTCTGATTACTAAAAAACAGAAATAATTAGTGGTATGTAATTGTAATCTATTTGAAGGAAAATAAATTGCAAGAAGAAAAAAAAGTAAAATAAGAAAAGGAATAGAAAAAGGATTATATATTGCATATGGAAGAAATCTCTTTATTTCTTCCTAGAACATTCTGAATACATAATGAAACTTGCAGAATTTGAATTCAAACCCTTCTTTTTTCACTTCAATTTTGATGTTACCTATCTAAAAACCTTTACAGAAATTATCTCATTCTTCAATTACAGTTAGCACAAATCAACTAGCCACTCTAGTGGAAATTAAAGAACATTATGGTTGCTTGCACTAGAAGAAAACAAATTGATTCATCCCTTTGAATTGAAATCATCACCTTTAAGTTTTCATAGTAATTTCCAAAAGAACTATGCAATGAAGAAGTACTTCAATTTCAACTCTTGATACGCCTCAAGGCAAGGTAAGCCAATAATCTGTAAAACACAAACATGAAAAACAACACTCCAATGCATCCCATTGTGCCAATTTGACCCACCACATCTTCATCAAGAAATTTGCAACTTGCGCCATCATTAGTACTACCAACATGATTGCAACCGATTAGATTTGCAATTTTCTTGCCATCGCCATATTGAATTCTAGTTAACAACCTGTAACTATAGAATGTTGTGGATATGTATTTGATCCAAGCTACACAAGATGGCACCTTATGGACATAGTATCCACCAGTTAATACAAATGCTAGCATTGTCACTGCTGCAACTGTGGAAGCTTGTTTAGCATCCATTATTGCAGCACCTAATGCAAGTCCAAGACCTTGCGACACAAGCACGAATCCAAGAACAACCAACAATGTCAAGAGAAAAGACAGCAAGTCAGGCTTCAATCCACCCATCCAATATGTAATGACGAGGAAAATTGTTGGAAGAAGAAGCTCCATTGGTAGGTCCCCAACAATTCTAGCCATGAAATAGGATGATAATGTGTACATACCAGAAGCTCTTTCTTTAACAAAGATTGCGCGTTCTTGAGGGAATGCGAATACAGAGTTGAAAGATGGGAATACACCCCAAAAGATTGAAATGAAGAAGAGTAATCCAAGCCTATCTTGAATGTTTTTATAGTCTGAATGCCACCACATTAAACCAGCTAGTAAAGCAGCAGCAACAACTTGAAAAACTCTTAGTGTGTTGAAAGATTCATATTTTCTTTCTTTGAGGCTTCTTTGGAGAAGAATACTGAATTGGTAAAACCAATCAAAGATGTTAACTCTGTCATTATATCTACGTTCTTTTGAAGAGCTGCTTCTTGAAGGGTGATGATTGTCTTTGGTTGAAGCATTGGTTGTGTCCATACAAAGAGATTTTACCTTTGGACCAAGTACTGTGTTGTATGAATGAATTAGATTTTGCTTTATGTTTGGTCTATCTTTTTCACCTACACCATCTACATGGCAAACACCTACAAAATTCAAGGTTAAGCTTGATTAATATCACCACCCTCATACAATAAAATGTTCATTCTATTGTTGCACTTCAATTATCTGTGTTAATTGTATTTCTTAGTTGAATAAATTACAAGATATTCTAAATATATGTAGGAGAATGTACACTAAACAGTAGCAATAGATAGAAAATAACAAAGAAAAAGATCAAAGCATTGATATTTTTTTGTTGTTAACCCTTCTAGTCTTAAGACAAGGGTCCACTAATTGTTTTAAGTAGGATTCAAATTTTCTCCAACTTATTAATCACTTAAACTCTATCGTTTTATTACCATCAAATAGATTAATCGATTTTAAGAGTTATTATGATTGCATTCAATTTCAAAAAGAAGTAGAATACGTATTTCTTATGTAACCTTTAAAAAGTAGAGATTAATCAACTTTGAGAATTGAAATAAAAGAGATAAGGGACCACGACAGATAGAAAGAAAGGGCAAGATTATCTGCAACAAAAAGTGAGATTGAAGCTTTATATGAAAAATCTTTATCAATAGTCCAATTATATGCAACAAAATAAATGATCGAAAGTGATAGATGTAGCATCATGCAATGGCCCACTAAAACATATAGTACATCATTTAAATAGCCAAATCTATTTGCACAAAAACATAGAAAGTACATGATATATAGGTCCAAACAGGGACAAAAACTAAAGTAAAATGTGTTTAAATTAATCATTCAAATAAATACTTAATTAGTTGAGTATTCTAAAGGGATCAGCTAGGGGCATAAACATGCTTAAATATGATAGTGGAATTTGTAAAAGCTGACTTATGTGTTAATGTTGTGGTGTGTCTCCACTAAAATTGGTGCTGGAACTGGTTGGACCAGCAGCTCCTACTTTAATGTGCATAATATATCAATATCAATATATCCATTTATTTACTTTTTATTCATTATAAGCCTTTATGCCATCATACATCACTTTTGTGGAGAATTGTTTATATGGATGTAAAAGCAGCCCAACACGTGTTGCTCTCTAATAGATACTAAGATGACAGAGATTCTCAAAAAAAGGTGGAGGAAAGAAGAAAAAGAAACAAAGTAAGGAAAAAGATGGGCAAGATCGATCATTGTCAAAGAAAGAAGTGTAGGTCAAGTTTTTTCCAACTGTAATGATGAATATGGAACAAACCTCATGACCATGGTATTGTGTTGATCAATCATTTTAAGAAAAATTTAATTTCAATTCATTTCTATCTTTCCTTCTTTTATAAAGAATAAATTTAAATAAAAAGGAAATGTTATTACAAAAACAAAACATCCAACGTTGTGACAATGACACTGATTATCCAACGTTGTACCAAAAACAAAACATCCAACGTTTGAAACATTAGTAAACAAGTTGGTTTAAGACCTCAAACTCAACTTTAATACTACTTCTTATTATACACCTAAAAGCTTAACCTACTCCCTAAAACTTACTTACAAATTAACAATCGTCCCTAGACAGTGATTGTGAGTTCACTTTACCAACCAAATCAAATCTTTTATGTTTTAATATGTAAAATTTTACTATCATATCTTATAAAGTTTTATTTGCACCTCTCTTTTCTAATATATGAAATAAATAATTGTTTTAAATAATTAAGAAAACAAAAGCATCATGACAAATCTAATATAAAAATATCCATTCCCACTTTTCTTAGGTGCTCTTTCATCTTTTATTTTCTTTTACAGCAAATATATGGTTTCTCACGCTATCAATGGCGTCATCACTTCCACCAACATAATATTCAAATGGACCCAAGAATCAACAAAAAAAGGTTAATAGAACACATCTCCATAATAATCTTTGTGCCAAAGATGTTTAACTCCATATAAGATAAAAATACCTTGTCAAAGAGCACTTACCATACAGTTAAATATCATGGATTATTATTAATCATCTCGGGTCCTAGCTAAACTTTTTTTATTGAGATCAACCAATCTATACTAAAAGAAGCAAAATCCCAGCACATATAATAGATAGACCAGTTATATTCAACTAAAGTCTAATCCACTACTTAAGCATTACCAACTTTAAACCATATGCACGTTCTCATTTGACCATAAAATATATAGCTTTGGTCCACATTGATACACTAGTCTAATATCTCATTAGTCATTACATCACTCCTTCCACAAACACTAAAGGGTTGAATATTGTCCAAAGAATTTCTACTAATTAGCTCACATCACATGTATAACATTATTGACTTAATATGTTTGAACATATATGCCATGATAAACAGAAAGAATAACGTGTAACTTTCTTTGTCTAAAGTATAAGTATGAAAACAAAGTACGGTTTATGAATTGTGATAACAATGTGTACTAAAATTTGTACCAACTTAAATGATTTGTTTTGGCTTATCTATTCATTCCCATGCTACAAAACAAGTCAATCTAAATACTATTTTGGACGTCGCAAAAAAAGTGATTTTGATTCTGGATGTTAGATTAAGCTATTCCAGTCGAAAAGGACACAGTTGATGGTTCTAGTAATAAGGAAAGGGGCCATGCCTTCCATAAGTGCACCGTATGCCTTTCAATTATTTTTCTTCTAGTTTTGGAATATATTTCTAGACCCCACATAAAATTTGGCACCAAGCCCAATTGATTGGAAAATTGAAATCTTTTTTCCTGTTTGCACTGTTTTCACTAAAAATCTTTGGAAAATGATATAATGTGGTTGATAAATAAAAAAAAACTGAACACACATCTGTCTTTCACAACATAGCTTTATTTGGAGATCTACATTATCTATCTATAATCACATGGACTTTGTCCACAAAAAAAAAAAAAAAATTGTATATGGACTTAATTTTATTTTCTTATCAAAGTGATACTATTGAGTCAAAAATAAAAATATGAAAGTGATACTACTATTTAGCTTTAAGACGAAAAAAACATGCCTCATCAGAGGAGGCTGTGGCTAAGATTTTGGGTTGGCCAAGAAGAAACTATACAGCTTGGAAGAAAGAAAAAAAATCTGAAAGAGAAGAAAAAATTGAAGCATAGTGGCATACTGTTTCAAAAAAGATGGACACGTGGTGTGCATCATGTAATAATTGTTTAAATAAATAAAGCATTCCAATTAATTGATGCGAAAAATCAAAACCCATTACTTTTTTAATCTATTTGTTCCACTCAATGCAAGAAATCTTTATAGTTCTGTCCTTGCTTATACCTAAAATATACTTTCATTAAATTCAATAGTATTCTAATATATAAACTCTAGATAAAATCACAAACATCTCATCACTACCACAATATGTTGTATACGAATAAGAATGGGCAACCTCTGCCAAGAAGCACTAAGGCATTAACATATCATTTTTTATTAGAACCTATTAACTTAGAGGTGATTCAAATATTAAACTTAATAGAACTCTATCAAGGGACCCAGGGGAAGCATGTATTCAACCTAAACTACGGTTAATATTAAACTTTTGACCACCCTTTTCTAATATTAAGGTCTCTTATATAATCATTCATCACTTGAATATCATGGACCGCTCTAATGTAAATAATTTTCTATGGCTCTCCTCTAAGCATATTCTATACTATATATTTATGCTCAAGTTGAACTTACGTTTTAAGTTATGAAATTATTAGCTTTACCAAAAAATAATGGAACTCTAATGATGATTGCTACTGGTTTTAGTTGCAAAGGAGTGCGTACTTATGGTCGGTTTTGACTAATGTACACTTAAAAGAGAATTTTTAAGGAAAAGTGTTAACAACACTCACTTTAATAATATTCAATTTTCACTACTTATTCACCTACATCATTTCGGAAATGACCTAACATAAAGTGTGAGATTTACATGAACTTCATCTAATAAAAGAGTTAGTGTTAAAAATAGAGTGATCGATTAGACTTTAAATACATAGAAACTATTACAAGGTAGTGTTACTAATAAGTATGTACCAAGTATAAGAAAGCCCAAAAATCATAGTGGTGAATTAAAACTTAGATCAGAAGTGGACCATATGTACTATATCATGGTGTATTGTCGTGCCCATGGGTGGCAATTATAGCAATGTAGAATTACATTAAATAATGCCTGCCACAGTATGTTGTCTAACTTAATGTCTTTAATGACGTTCTACTTCACAAACAAAATTTACACACCATACCCATACTCTAAAGAGTCCACCCTCAAGCAATCACAGTCAAAGTTTTTTCGGAAAGATCTACAAGAAGCAACATCGTTAATTGTATCTCAGCTAGATTTTTTTAAATATTTTTATATTTGTGTTGAATTTGGCAAAATCATCATGTCATCCTATCCTATCCTAATTTTATTAAAACTCCTGTTTGATGGTCAGAATAGGGAGACAGGATATGATACATTCAGTATATCCTGCTTAAATATCATGTTTGATGCACCAAAGGGATAGGATAAAATAAACCATTTTCCTATTCTATCTCAACTTTCCTTTGTAATTTATATCCTGAGTATAGGCTGGGTTAGAAATTATCCTGATGAGATTAGAAGATCATTCTTTATTTATTATCTTGATATTCCATTTTTAAAATATTGTCATTTTTAAAATAATGATAGCATGTATTTTCTATTATAATTAATAACATGCCAATTTTACAATATTTAATTAAATATGAGACCAATTTTTCATTTAATTATAATGATATTCTGTTTGTTATCATGTGCGCATCAAACATGTGACAGGTTTAATGTTTATCATGTACTTATCATATCACATCTCTATCCAGCTTTATATCATATCTTGTTTCTATCCTAACCATTAAACGGACTCTAAAGTTTAATTAATTCATATATAAACTAAATCCCATTTTGTTAATTATAGACTCCCCTCACAATATTTCTCACGCCAATGATAATTCACACTAAAAACCCAAATTTTGTTTTTGACTTTAGATCGATGAATTGACAAATCATCTAAAAACTCACACAACTATAATATTTCATGTTCAATGAAAACGTCTAAATTAACAATATAAACATTGTCAATTGACTTAAATCTTGTGGACACTTATCACCAAGTTAAATTAATGGACATACCCTCAGTCCATTATATTTTTATATTTTTATTATATTAGTTTGTAAAATAGTTAACAAACATCTATAGTTAAATATGATTTTACATTATTCAAAAAATATATATGATTTATAATTTTTTGTGGCCGTATATATCCATTAAATTGATATAGATATATCAAAAAGCAAAATGACTTTAACAGATAATGTAATAATACATAGTTTTATACTGACCTATAATAAATAAAAATAAACTCATCAAATTTCTACATAAACCCATTTTCACCTATTATAATTACCGCATGCAAAACTATTGTACATTCTGATTTTCACAAACAAATTTATTTTTAATTTATATATTGAAAGTGTAATAAGAACTTGACAAAGAGAAACAGAAACAATGAATTTGACGTACCGTTAGCAAGATCAAGCAGAAAATCCGCCGGATTGACCGGAAACGACGGCGCGAATCCAACCGACTCAAAATATCTCATAGCTTCTGCTCCTTTCCCATAATACATACAATTTCCCTCTGACAACACAAGCACTCTATCAAACATCTGGAACACCCGACTCGACGGCTGATGCACCGACGTCACCACCGTCTTCCCCTTCCTCGCCAACGATCCCAACGTCGAGACTAGTCGGTGCGCAGCCGTCGAGTCAAGTCCAGATGTTGGCTCATCTAGTATCAACAGAGCTGGATCCACCAACATCTCATGAGCTATACTCACGCGCTTCCTCTCTCCACCGGAAACTCCGCGAATAAAACTGTTTCCAATGATAGTATTTTCACACTTTGTTAAACCTAGTTCCGCGATCGCGGACTCTGCTGCTGCCACCTTCGTTTCCCGAGAAAGTTGTCTCGGGAGACGAAGCATGGAGCAGAAGACTAATGTTTCCCGAACAGTTAAATGAGGGTATAAGATATCATCCTGTGTAACGAACCCGGTTCGACGGAGAATGGTACGGTTTAGTTTTGATGAGTTAGCGAGAATTGTTCCGGTGAGGTTGTGTGTATGAAGTCTTCCTGCTAGTGAGTTTAGGAGCGTTGATTTTCCGCTACCAGATGGGCCTAGGATGGCTAGGATCTCTCCTGGGTAAGCTATTCCTGTTACGTTATTTAGAATGATTCGCTCTTGTGTTGATCTTTGATCTGACGGTGATGATTCAAGTGGTGTAAATAGTCTCTTGATGCACCCTCCTTTTGCTGTTTTGTTCTCTATCTTAATTCGGTATCCCACGTCCATGAACTGCGTTGCATGAAGTGAGCATATAAATTAATGAATTTGAAATTTCATTTTCATTTTAATTATTTTTATAATTATTTCTAACAATAATGAAAAAGACAAGTATGTATAGAGGGTCATCCTAGTCAAATTTATGACTCGTGAATAAAATTAAAGATTAGTGATTTATTTTATTATATGGTTGTAATAATATATAGTTGTAATATTAAATATTGTACCTTAAGAGTGATTGGGTAAGAAGAAGAGAGTAAAGGAGGAACATCACATGATTCTCGGGAGCTATGTTTGGGAGGGGTATGAGTGTTGGAAGAGTCTACGTTTGGAGATTCTACACCACCAAATGCTTCTTTTGTTGTTGGCATTATTACTTTTGTTACGTTGTTTGTATGTTTGTTTTGTCTCACAAGTTATTTGGGGACAAAAAGAGAAGATATATAGTTTGGAAAGGATGGAAGAAATGATGGTGAGTGAGTTGAAGGGTATGGCAAAGAGAGGAAGAAGTGTGAGTAGCGAATGAATGAAGTGAGAGGAACAAGGGATAGGAATACAACGGGGTATTTATGGAGGGATCATGACCCATGACACTGCCACACGTCAATGTGGAACCTCCATTTTGAGGGTTGAAACGTGGCAATCATATATGTGCATCTAGCCGCTTAATTGGTGAAATTTGTTCATGGAAAAGTATCCACTTTCTTTGCTTTTTCTTTCTTTATTTATGTCTTTTTTTTTTGTTGTCTTTTAGTTTTATTTATTCGCATTCAAATAGAAATAAATATGAAAAAGTGATGGAAAATTTAAGTTGTATTCTTTTTCTTAATGGGTAAAAAGAGAATGAACTATGGAGGTTTAGCAAAAGAGGTAGTTAGTTAGACAGCAAATGCGTTTGCGATGCAAGGGAAACCAACTCATACAGACGGCGTCATTGATCTGAATTGATCGAGTAGGTTTGCGATGTGAATAAGCGTGTTTTCAAATCAGATTGTTCGGGTGGTAACTGCAAACACTCTGACGTTTTAGTTAGTTAGTTAGACAGCAAATAGCGAGAGGTATTAGGTGAAAAATTGTGTACCTTGCATTTTCTATGAATGAATGTATTTATAGGAGTCGAAGAAGAGTCGTTAGAGAGCGAGGGAGGCATCATTATGAACGATGCCCATCAGCAGAGTCAGAGTGTCATCGTCATATATTTAACATGGCAATTGTTAGCATCGAAGTTAGTGTGATCAAAGTGTGGTATTTGAAAGACATGGAGTGGTGGATATGAATATTTTTTTATATTAAAAATTGTGTCCTATTCACGAGTGTCCTAAATGTGTATAGGTTAAGTAATCCATTACAAAAAACTATTTCTTGAAAATGTACTAAGTTGTTATTTTTGTCCTAACAATAATTACACCATTTTTTTTATGCAAACTTACTTCTTTTGGTACTTTAATCAATGCTCCAACGACACTCATTAGTTTTCTCCTTAAAATTTAGGGTGGGTGAAAGGTATCCCAGTATAAGAAGAGAAGGCTTTATGACTCAAAAAATACTCATGACTATATTTATAATTGTCTCCCTCCAAAAGCACTAGTGAGGCTAAGACTCGAGACCTCTGAGTATTAGACATGTCTTTTTACCTCTATATCAAACCATTGGAGTTGGATTAATGAATATAGTTAATGTTTTGTACTCCATTCAACCTTAATTTTTTTTTAAAATAAAAATAAATATACTTTCACATTTATTAAGAATGATAATTAGCTGTATTTAATTTTCTTATTTTCATGTAAAAAAATATTTACTAACATATCTATAGTTTAAAACTCGGCTCGGACCGGCCGGTCGGACCGGTCGGACCGTGAACCGGTGGGTAGGCCGGTTCGAGCCAACATTTGGATCGGTCATGCAGTTGACTCGGCCGGAACCGGTCAAAACCGGTAAAAACCGGTGAAAACCGGTGACTCGGCCGAGTTTTTGGTCTGACCGGTTCTCTATTTTTTATTTTTTATTTTGCTTTTATCTTTACAAAAACGACGTCGTTTTGGATTTTTCAATTAAAAAAAAGAAAAAACTAGAATTAGAAAGGTCAAAAAAGGGTAGAAAGACTCCAAAACCTCACTCCCTCCATTCACTCCTCTGTTT
>Ga0228710_1003139_pt1 | contig 26324 bp, 14 predicted proteins | sample MedpolnodulmetaG_FD_177995 | JGI IMG/M metagenome (GOLD analysis project Ga0228710, IMG submission 177995) | Root nodule microbial communities from Medicago polymorpha collected in Santa Monica, California, United States - pink nodules | ecosystem: Host-associated > Plants > Roots > Nodule...
AACTCAACATCAGCAAAAGCTTCAACAAAATCAACTCCACGATTGTTGCAAAGTAACTCAGGTTCACCCATGGAGTTAGTCATCACTTCACCAGCAAAGGCATAATAAGAAACAAGAGCCTTAGCTAAAGAATTTTTCAAACATCCCACAATGCTATGGTGGGTGCCAGTAGTAATTATAGGCTTATTGTAGCAAAAGAACACACCAACATCAACTGGGGGAAGAATTAGATCAAGGTTTGATAGTGGAAGCCAATGCTCTTGCATTGGTAGCGCAGCTGCCACTATTTCCTCGTTGGTCATATTCACGTTGAGTTCTACTTTTCCAATACACATTTTAGCGATTAGATTAGGAGAATGTTTCACCTCTAATTTAGTGAATAAGGTAGAAGGGTGGCATGCATGTATTTATAGAATAATGTAAAGCAAGGTGAATTAGGTAGGTGGTATTTTTTATTTTACTATTTAGAATCAAAGTCAATCGTGATAACATGTGAAAAGAATTATATACGAGATATTTTATTTGTACGGTACTCAAATAAATTGAATGGTTTTGGTGTTTTTTCTAAACAATAAGTGAATACAGTTGTTTGGCTTTAATTTTTTTTACATATCAGTTCTTTGAGAAATGGGTTCCAGTAATCCGAAGTTTAGTCGGGAGGTAAGTACACTAATGTTCTCTTAAACGATTCGTCTTTTATTGAAGTTTGTTATTCACTTTAGCTCAAACAGTTGGTTGCTTTTAAAACTTTAATTTGTCAAATTTTTAAACTTTTGACAATATTTAATTTTCTATAGGGATTTGCATATAGTTTCAACCATTGATAATTTACTATATTTTAAGGTGCTGTCTACAGTGAGAGGGTGTCACAAATCTCTTACCGTGATCAAGTATTTTATACCATCAGATATAAAGGAGTGTATAATATTATTATAGACGGTCAACATTAAAACCACACTTATGAGGAGCTTAACCTTTTTTCCTCAATACTCAAAGCATTGCATCCAATTTTTCCATGAAATAGTGGACCATAACTAATAATAATCCTTATCAATCATCATTGTAGCTTTATTTTACGATGCCAATGGTTAAATCTCTCATGCAACCAGCACGATACTAGCTACTAAAATGTGTTTAATTAATTTCATGCATATTAATAGTGTGATCTATTCTATTTATCTATGAATTTTGCACATTAGCGAGACTATATTTAACAATTCGGTTATGCTAACAGAAAATAACTTGGGTACTACATTAGCAACTCAAATCAATATGCTAAGATACTTCTTTAACCATTTTTCTTTGATTTAATGTAACAAAAAATCTAATTAACCCTCTTATATTAAAAAATATATTAACCCTAACGCATTAAATCTTTTTTGAGACAAGAGAAAATTATCAAGTAAAGTTAATAATCATTATTTTGACTGTGTTGATCACCTTTTACCTATCACATGCTATTGAGCTGGATCGTACTTTACAGTGGTCCAGTTTTATTGTTTTGTTTTTTGTTGGTAAAAAGCCAAAAGAACATCCAAAAAGGACAACACCAAATAAAGAAGTGAAAAGGAGAATTACATCTTTCACACAGCACACACATGCTGATAATGTTTTGAAAGCTGAGATAATGAAAAAATAATTTAATGTTAACGGTCGTCATAATATCATATACTCCTTTGTATTTGACGGTATAAAATACTTGCTCACGGTGAGAGATTTGTGACACTCTTCGGTGTAGACAGCGCCATATTCTAAACCAAAGGTTTGTAAAAAGATTCTTGAAAGATTAGATCACAAAAGTGATTAAATAACACGAAAGAATTGTGTTGGGATTATTCAAAACATTATCATAATTGATTATATACTTTCTAAATTTCAATTATGTTTTCACTTATCTCTTATCGTACATTTTTATGGATGACATACGACACGAGATCCATTTTATTAATTAACTTTCAATGTCTCACTTAGTTAATTGGTTCAATAATATTCAGATTAGACGTTGAATGTGAGTGTAAACATAACCCTATGTTTAAAAACTAGCATCCGCATATGAGTTTATTTCATATCCTTTAGATATAAATAGTCGGTGTCTTGCGCTTTCTAAATCAAAATATTATTTTCGGATGGTAAATCGGAAAAAGCATTAAGAACACACGTAAATCATCAACGTAATAAAATAGAGCTTATATATAATCACACAGACTAAAAGTTTACATTAAAATCCTACCTAACTATACTAAGAAGCATCTGAGGCTTGCACACAAGCTCCAGATAGTCTTAAATGGTGAAACTAAACTCTTCCTTATATTTCTCTCTCTAAATAAAGACTTATATGGCACATTGATTTGTTTTTTAAATGATTTACATCTATTTATATACAAGTCTTTAAAGTGCATATTCGCCTATCATAATACGTTTGCCTTGCGAACATGAGGTTTCTTCATATGAAGGAAAAAAACAACTCATTCAAATGGTCACTAAAACTGTCTTGATTCAATTGGGAAATTGTTGCTCATCTAGCGAATCTGCTCTTGCATCTCCCTAAAACTTCTATGGAGTCCTTCATTTTGACCTCACTTCAACTCGTCCGACAAATCTTCCAATCTTACAAAATCATTTAACATCTTTTTTTTGAAGGAACAAAATCATTTAACTTAAAATCCATTTTTATCGAATTCAACTTGCTTTACATTATTCTATAAATATATGCATTTTAAAATAACTTAAAAAATAATACAAAGTTTCTGAAGAAAAAAAACATAAAATTTGCTAAGTACAAGGTTTGAATCCCAAGGCAAGTATATGACTAATTGAGTTGGCAAACATATACAATTAATTTTAGGCTTTATTTTAGCCTAATCTTAGACTCATAAGGAAATTGATTTTTTTAGGCTTTATTTTGGCCTAAAATTTTGAGGTCTAAAGTCTTAGTTTGGAATGTTTAACCCTTGGATCGGTCTTGAAATTTATAAATGCCCTTTTTATTATATCATCCATCACATTGCTTTTTTTTTTAGAAATTAATTTTTATCCACTTTCATGTAAAATAATTTACACTGTCAAACAATAACACATCACTATCTGTATGAATTTTAAAATAGATATGATTAAAATCAAATATTCTAATGAAGTAAATCAGTGATTGATTGACTGACGATGTAAAATATGTTTACACTTTCAATATATTAATTACAATCAAATCTTTTTCTTTCTTTATTTTGTTTTAATAATCATTTTCTTTATTATTATTTTGTTTTGTAAACTTTACATCTCATATGAGTCTAAGATGGTAATGTTTGGTAAACTTACTTAATGGACTATTTGTATAGTATCTCATGGAGTTAGGTAACAGAGTCGGAATCCCACCTTTTTATTAAAGCAATGATACATAAACACCCTCATGTGGCATACACACTTTTAACCTCCACACAAACTATGACACGTGGTATTCAATTAAACAAAAAAAAATACAGTGAAATAGTCCTCTCTCCATCTATCATTCGTCTTCCTTGTTTCTCCAAGTCCTCACTCTGTCGTCCCCTCTCCTCCACCGTCACCATTCATCTTCCATTTCCGACGACGGTGGTGACGGCTATCAAACATCCTCCCTGTTCTCATCTCTCTCACATCCTTGTTCTCTTGTCCTCCCATCCCAGATCTACATCGTTGTCGTACATACACTCTCTTATCTCGGAGTTTCAGATCTGTGATGGAGAGGGAGGTGGATGGAGGAAATTTTGGTGAGACTGAGGCGACGTGGAGATATAAGGTGAGGCCAATGTTTGACGGTGGTGGTTGTGAGCGAGAATGGGGCTAGTGGCGACGGATAGTCGTGGAGAGTGAAGTGAGTCTGAGAGAAGAAGAAAGAGAAGAAAGAATGGGAGGGAGGAGAGGAAGAAGACGACGATGGGTGGGGAGGAGGGCGGTGGTTGTGGTGGGGCGGAGGAAGGTGGAGGATTTTTAAGAAGAGAGGGTTTTGTCGAGAGAGAAAAGAGGAGGATCAAGTGAAAGAGAGAGTAGCGGTAAGGTGAAAATACTAAATTGCCCCTGCCACATGGGGGTGTCTATGAATAATTATTCTTTTTATTAAGTGTGGTTTTGCAAGTGACATTTGATATGGAGTGTTCAAGTGGCTAGGTGTAACCGCGGTGTATTCGGAAATACTCAAACTTTGTTTTAAATTTGTGTGAGTTTGGTAGGAGAAGTGAAAGGGCTTTATTGTTGATATGATGATATATGGTTGTATGGTTAATTTGGAAGGCGATAAATGATCAAATCATTAACTCTAAATTGACTTCAATAGGAGAGGTTATTGATGCAATTAAAAGATTATGTTTGAGTTGCATTTTTTGGAAGAAAAAAAATTAGATACCCTTTTATGAATGGTTTACATTAACATTATGTTGTATTCTTAGATAGGATGGGAGACATTTTTTTATTGTAGTCTAACCATGGTTTTGGTGGGGTGAATACTTCATGTACTTTATTAAAGTTTGTGGGTTTAATATCTCTTGTACTTATTTACATAATTAATAAAAAAATTGCTGCTAAAAAAATTATATTGTTTATTTTTCAAATGTTTGTCGTCGTTTGGAATGCTTTATTGTTCTTGCTATAGGTCTTTAGGGGCAAGCTTTGTTTGGGTGATGCGTGATATATATGACATCAACTCGCATATAATACGACACAATTCAAATATAGGGAGAAGATGATCAAACTCAATTCAAAGTAGTAGTAGTAGTTAAAGTTAGAAACCTCGTAGTTGTGAATATGTCATACTTCGGAGTGCATGAGGATATATGTCACAATCACTTGAGGGTGGTCCTGGTGGTCCATATATATGTGCATCCATCTCATCACTACCGTTTTTTTTAATAGGAACCCTTGATTACGGAAATAGATCTTCTTATATGTAATTTACACATCAAAGAGTAAAATATAATAATATCTTATCATTCATCATAAAGGAGAAGCACATGAAGAATTTAAATAAAGTGAATTTAAATAGTTATATATCGTGCTTTATTATTTCATACGTAAATTATATCGCATGAGAAAATTCATTCCCTATCACTACTAATTTGAGCATACTTTTAAGAGTAATATATTTGAACAAAAAATTGACGACTTTTAGGATGACTTTTTTTTCCATTCTTCTTTTGAGATAAAAGTAATATAGAGAGAGTAAAAAATACAATGAAAGTATGAGAGTTGTTACAAAAGTTGTCAACTTTTGGTTGTTCAAATATTATTACTCAACTTTTAAAATAAAAAAAGAATATTTGATCAACACCTAATTTTCCCAACATCGGCAAGCTACATATAATTAATCACATGCAAAACTATAATTAATTTAGTTAAGTATATAGTTGATTTATTTAGATCACATTAAAAACTGTTAAATTATAGTTAATCGTGTAATTGAAATAACCACAATTTTCAGCGTGAATTGAAATAACTATCTATCTGAATTAACCATATATTCAACATGATTAACTAAGTGTCACCCTTTCACCAAGAAAAAAAAAGTAAATAAAAAAAAGTTACACATGTAGAAAGAAAAAAAAAATGTATGTCTGAATATGTTACTTTGTCAAACTATGTAAATTTATGCTTATTTTTGGAGTTGGGCCAAACTATTTTTTTCTAACCAAATTTAATTAGGTCATTCAGATAGATTTGCTATGTCACCAAAAAAAAAAAATTGTTATATAATTATCAATGCTTGGGTTACATTTATGTGGTATAATGTCATATGACACTGATCAATTCAAATGTGACACGTAACAATACAATTTTTTAAACATAAAATATGTGAAAGAGAGAAAATAATTGAATTGACGTATGTGTCATGATTAAATTGATCAAATATGACACAAGTTGAGCTTATCAATGCTCTCATTCCAAACATTATAATGTAAGTGCCTAAACTATCTCTAATATTGTACTACATCTTTATCCCCTCCGCCATATGGACACCACATATAATAATTACTAGTCTTTCTGACCTTGGTATACCTACTTTTTTAATCATTTTTTGTGTAACTTGACTTCGTTAATTGTCGAGTATTAAAATGGATAACAAAATGGGAAACCTCCAAAAGATGATGTTCTGGGTGGGGTAGTTTTATTCAGAGTTTGTAGTTGAATTGGCAATCGGGTCTTTAGAGTTTACGAATTTTATTTTAAATCGTCTTTACATTTCTGAACAATTTCAACACAAGTTCTTAATCAATGAAGTCGTTAACTCTCTCATTAAAAAACTATACACATTTGGATTTGGTATACAGTCGTTAAAGCATATTAGTAATTTGACGTAGATTGGTATTGGTCACACTCCCACTTACCTACAGTATTTTATTTATAAAGAAAGAAAGCTTAATTAGCATTCATAAAAGTTAGTAAAAAGTGGCCCACGATCAAATTCTTTTCACCCCAAAACTCTCACGCACACTAGGAATTACCCATGTGTTTTTGTTGTTTAGAGTTTTAGAATTTGAACTTATCCTGTATACCTTTAGAACCCCTACTTTGCAAAAATAAAAAAATAAAAAATAATAATAATAAATCTTTTTCTTTTAACAAAATTACGTACTTCAAATTTTATAACCTAGAGCATATTTTTCCTGTTTAGATTATAAAATCTGAACCATCTTCATATATATGCATGAACATGTTTCTTATTCACCATCAACTTTCTCTTCTTAACTCCAAATCCCTTTAAAAACACCTTATTTGAAACAATTATTTAAAACAAACACCTGATTTAAAACTAAAAGTGAGGATCTTTTCAGAATATTTTTTTTTGCAAAACAATTATTTAAAACAAACAATATTTTCTTTTATTGCAAACAAAATTATAATTTTTCTTTTTAAGTTACAATATTTTTGGTGGTTAAAAACGAAATATGCTACACTCGCTTTTGACTATCACTTTTGATGGCTTCACCTAATGTGCTTTGCTTCTGTTTAGGGCTCAGCTTGTTTTTTGGTTTTTGTTTCAGTATTGTGTTTTCTCCAGATTTTGATGTAACTGTTGTTAGTATTTCATAGTCTTTTCTGACACTTCTTGTGTTTGAAAGACTTGTTGGTTTGTGATAATATATTATATTTTAGCTTCTTAAAAAAAATTATATATTTTTTCCTTCTTTAAAAAAAATATATTCTTTTTCATAGCTCATTTGATCTGACTAAAAAAATTACCTTGGAATCACACAAAAAAGTTACCTTAGGAAGAAAAAAAAGTAGCATTCTCGGCCTTAAATAGGACTATCAGCAAATAATCAAACAGAAACATGCATGTTCAGAATTATACTAATGCAAATTTATAATAAAAAAAATTGTATTTTGAAGTTTTGTTGGATATTAATATTTGATAGGAAGAATAAATTCAAAATTAAATTTATTTTAAAATAATTAAATACAAAAAAGGACATGGCATTACATGATGATAGTTAACACACCAAACAAAATTTCAGAATACTGCAGTATTCACCAAACACAAAATCATGCATGCTCAACCTTGTTTCAATTATGTTCATCAAAGAAATCTAATGAGTTGAAAGGCGATGACAAAGAAATCTAAGATGAAAGTCAACATTTCAACCAAAATATTTGATCACCAACATCACAAAAGCAATCAAAAAGTGAAGAACATCGACAAGCTATAACAATATGATAAGTATAGAAACAAATTCAAGTTTCTAAAAACATTAAGTATGTCTTTCATATCTTTAATTTCTTTGACTTTATGTAAAAAAAATTATCACTCAAACTATACAATTTCTTTGCCATTTCAATTCAATCTTTCTTTTTATTTTTCACATTTTATTTCAAGTCATGCAAATTCACGCACTTTAAATTACGTACTATTTTCCTTCTGCATGATTGTAGTACATGATCCACACACAAGACATTGAGAGGCTAAAGATCGGAAGATTGAGATTTAGTCGCTTTGACCCATGTGCGATAAACGAATTAAGAAAATTGTTTGTGTGTATAAATAATATTAATCGGATTTTTTTAAAACATTTTACAACCTTAACAAGGAACATTACATTATCATTCATATTAAATTTAAAGCAAATTAATAGCAAAATGCAAATTTTTTATAGTTACTATATGATGAACCCATGTCGATGTAGGAATAATACAATTAACAAACAAATGAATTTAGTAGCACAAACTTTAATTGATGAGGTAATCCCAAGAGATTGGTCTAAAGAAATGGGGAGCTTGAGCCTCCATGAAGTGCAAGTGTCCCTTAGGAAGGTGCATGTAGAGCAACCAGTCACCATTTCTTTTAGGGCTTGGCATTGGCATGACATAGCCAGCACTACCTCCCCAAGGAAAATGATAAGATCCAAACACAGGCTTCCCCCATCCAAAATCAACCTTTGACTCCGGAAACCTCTGCCCTGAAGACACCACAAATGTTGGTCCTTCTTCTCCACCAGTGCTGCCACAATAAATTCTTGCCAATCCAGGAACTGGTCGATGCTCTTCCACCCAATCAATTAGACCCAAGAAATGCTCCTCTGTCACCGCCGCCTCCAAAAACTCATGAACTCGATCTGCAACCCAACATAACGGATTATCAACCAGCACTTCTGCTAATCTACCACCATAGGGAATCGAAAGCACATTCCCAAAATATGAGTTCATAATCTCTTCTTTGTTTTTGTCACCGTTGCTTAGCCTCTTTCTTCCATCAACCACAAGCCCCATTTTTGCAACAATGTTTTCATTATTGATTGAAGCGGCTTCCGCAACCATTTTCCACAAGAAAGCAGAAAAGGACTCGAGTTTTGAGCGCTTGGAACTACCGCCATTATTTGAGTTGGCTAGTGACTGCATGTTGTTGAGTTCTTTGCTTGTTACATAGTATATGCGACTTATTATTGGGTTGGTTTTAATATCAGAGTCAAATTCAGGTTCAGGTGGTGGAGGTAGATCAGAGATGGGGACATACATGTCATAAATTGAAGGATGGATGGAAGGTGGGCGTCGTGGGGTTAGAAGTGACCGTCGAAAACAAGGTTGCGTTGTTGGGATCAAAGACTTGTTATCATTGGGCCGAGCTATCTCGGCCCATGATACAAGAAACATGTTTGCAGAATAGGCATCCGCTATACGATGGTCAAAAGTGCAAGCCACTACTAATCCACCACATTTCATCCAAGTTGCCTGCACAATAACAATGATAATTAAAACACTTTATAATAAGTGATAATACTAATGATTATTAAAAAAACTACATGCCGATGATGATAATTCTTTGCCTATTCTAATTTTCCCTCGAGACCAAAACGTTTGGTCGAAATTCTCCCGCATAGAGAGTGAATTCACTTTTTTCCTCTCCAAATTTCTCCCGCATAATTTAACCTTTTTAGTAGTATAAACGATTTCTCTTAAATTACTACTACAAATTGAAAGAAAATAAAATAAAAGTGTTTTCATATAAAAAATTGACTTAGGTACACTCAAATGAATAATTGAAAATGCATCTATCTCTAAAAAACACTGATAAATTTGTAGACATGTTGCATGGTTTTTTAAATTAATATTATTTTACCTGAACAGCAAGCACACCATGTTTCTTCTTTGGAACAAGCTTCCCTTCAACAGTTTCATCTGGATTATACAAATTGAGAGATTGTAACTCAACATCAGCAAAAGCTTCAACAAAATCAACTCCACGATTGTTGCAAAGTAACTCAGGTTCACCCATGGAGTTAGTCATCACTTCACCAGCAAAGGCATAATAAGAAACAAGAGCCTCGGCTAAAGAATTTTTCAAACACCCCACAATGCTGTGGTGGGTGCCAGTAGTAATTATAGGCTTATTGTAGCAAAAGAACACACCAACATCAACGGGGGGTAGAATTAAATCAAGGTTTGATAGTGGAAGCCAGTGCTCTTGCATTGGCAGAGCAGCAGCCACTATTTCTTTGTTGGTAATATTCACAGTGAATTCTCCTTTTCCAATACACATTTTGGAGACTAGATTAGGAGAATATTTCACCACTAGTTGAGTATTTGCTTTGTTTGGTGAATAAGGTAGAAGAGTGCATGCATGTATTTATAGAAGAACGTAGAGCAAGGTGAATTTGGTAGGTGGTAGCTCTTATTTTACTATTCAGAATCAAAGTCAATCTTGGTAGCATGTGAAAAGAATTATATATGGGATATTTTGTTTGGAGCTTGTAGGGTACTCAAATAAATTATGAACGGTTTGGCGTGTTTTTTTTTTAAAAAAAAAACAATAAGTGAATACGAGTTATTAGTCAACTCTTGGGATTTGAGAAATATTATTTCATTGTTGATAAGAATTATGGTGTAATTTTAGTAGTGAAAAAAAAAAAGAATCATACTAATTTTCTATATCTATTTTGGAGACGTTGTTTATAGCATGTTCACTCTTATTAGTAATTAATAAAATCAAAGTTTGAAATTATTTTTAGTACTGCAATTTTGCTGAGATTTTTTTATGTAAAATATAAAATATAAAATTTTGGCTTTTAAATTTTTTTTCTCGATTTTTTAAGTTTTGACAACATTTTATTTTCCATATTTAAATAAATAAGATGTATTTTTGATATACTTAGTTACTACAATTATTAAAATTATCAATATTATAATTTACCGATTAAATAGTAGCTCATTTATTTCACAAATAATCTAACTGAAATCTTATTTGGATATTTCTAATTCTCCGATATTCATTTAGTGTGTGTTTGAAAAAAATTGCGAATAACATCGAAAACACACATCCAACTGATTCTTCTTTTTTATAAAGAAGGTCTCGCGAATTAAACATTGTCCAATGAAATTGTGTTATTTCCAGAATACATGGAGTAGGTGGTGGAAAACACATGATGGTGGTCCAATCAGTAAATGCCAGCTGTGTCGGGAAATGGTCCGGATGATATTTTTCGCTTGAAATATCATTTTCCTTTCTAAAATTCACAGTTAAATTTGACATTGGTAAGTAAGATTGGCAATCAAAAGGCAGAACCAAACATGCATGCTATCAAGATAGAGTCATGACATTTTGACATTCATATTTGTCAACCGTATATATAGGTTTTTATATGTGTTTAGTCCCTGTAAATAGGGGTCATTTAAAAAATGGTCTCTATATATATATGTTACCAGAGATGTCAAATGCTTTGCACGATACTCGTGCATACGGACGGGTGAGCGCGTTGCGCTCTTTTTTTGGAAGCAAGTTGCAATTGCATAGAAATTATATAAAAAACATTCTATGTATTGATATATCAATAAAAATATAGACATATGTACAAATTGTACAAAAAATTATTTCGGTATTAACTATGAGTAAAAATATAGACATGTGTATAAATAAAAAATAAATAAATTGATCCCCGTATTAATATACAAGTTAAAATATAAATACATGTATACATAAAAAAAATAGGTTCTCTTATATGAGTAAAAATATAGACATGTGTATTAATTACAAAAAAATATGTTCCCATATTAATACGAGTAAAAATATATACAGATGTATAAACATAAAAAATTAGATGTCTTAATTAATATATGAGTAAAAATATACATTGAATCAATAAAAAAATATAAAAATAAAATAAAAAATTGGACCTGAACTGGTGTGGCACTCGCCACACCGTGCCTTGTTCAGGTCCGTCCCTGATGAGAGGGATCAAACATGTAAAAAATAATTATACAACTCTAGAATCAATTTTAACTCTTTCAAAAATGAAACCAAACATGAGCTAAGTTGTGAGACGGAGAGGCAAGAGTCACTCCTTGACTACCCCTCTATCCCGGAATATAGGTGATTGTTTTAATATAGGAACATATTTCTAATATTTTTCAAGGTTGCTCAAACACATTTGACAGCGAGTCATTTTAAAATAACTTCAAAAATAGCACAAGGTTTCTGTTCCAGACCGACATAAAGTCCATTAAGAACGGCCCAACAAGCTAAGGCTTACATCACTTAGAGAAGAACATCGTGAAGGTGTACATAAAGCCCTGCTCGGTTTACCGCACAGGAACGCGCCCATATCAAATCATGGTCGTCGAAGCCATTCCTAACGGCTTCCATGACTCACGGAGTCACGTCGCAAAACGTGGAGGAAGTTATCAACTTTCTCGCCTATATAAGCGTGACCCATCGTCACGCTCAAGGTACGATTCACTTTACCTATTTTTCGCACACAAATCCACCTCATTCACATATTGACTTGAGCGTTGTAATGCAAACGCACATGCAGGCACTATTCTCCTTCAAAATGGAAGTTGCTTTCCTCCACACCGGAGCACCGTGCACCACCACTACAATAGCCATCCTTACCGGAGAACCACCACTATATTTCGCTAATCTTCATTGCAGAAATCAGTTTCTTTAAAAAAAATATATATATTTTAGTCCAAACTTTGAGGCATATTTTGGCCTAAAAATTTGAGGCAAAGTCCTAGTTTGAAACAAATGGCTCTTGAATTTTTACGTTGCTTATTTTGGAATTGAATTTTGTATATCTCTCTGTTTATCATATTTTCACGTTGCTTATTTTTTAAATTAACTTTGATGAAAAAACAATTTATATCGTCAAACAATTTCAAACTACTATTTTTATGATTTTTAAGATAGATATAATTAAAGACGGATGCTTTAATGAACCAACAGTGGCGATTGATTGACACTGTAAAAACAAAATTACACGGTCAATACATATCAATTAATTAAAATTTTCATTTTCTTTTAATAATCTTTTTCTTTTCTATTCTCTTGATTTCTAAACTTTTCCAACAACTCATAGGCATCTAAGATTTTTTTTTTTTTTACGATCATTTGTGGTAAACTTATTTATCATATATAAGGATAATTTGTATAGTATCGCAAGGAGGTTGGTAACAAACCAACTAGTTTTCCTTCAGAAGAAAAACAAAAACCAAACCAAGTTGTTTATTTTTTATTTTCCAAAAGTTTGCCGTGTTTTAGAATGCTTTTATTATTAATCTTTTGCAACTCCATAGGTTTTTCGCGGAAAGCTATATTTAGGCACCAACTCGCATACATAATATGACAATTCAAAATAAGAAGGAGAAGGTCTAATAAATATGGCATCAACTTGCAAATATAATATGACAATTCAAATATACGAAGGAGAAGATGGGGGTAGCTAAGTATATATTTTTATATTTTTAGTGCCTATAGGCTATAGATAGAAATCTCATATTTGTGAATAATGTCATGCTTCGGGTTGCATGAGGATATATGGGATTACACAATGTTATTCTGTATCATCCCATCACTAATTTGGGTATACTTTTAAAAGTCATTCGATTACACGTCGTGAATAACATTTAAACTATGGCTAATTTAATTGACTATATAGTTTTTTTTTTTTTACAAAAATAAATTATATTCATTCATTCAAATAGAACACATTGATATAATACAAATTTAAAGTCGTTAAAAAAAAGAATGAATCTGCGAACAAATATGTTACAAACATGATTATATTCATGTCTCCGGATCTGCAACATTGATTGAATTTATACTTGATCAAAGTTAATCATTTAACCTGAATTAAAAAAATAATGTATTAAGACAGAAAATCAAAAACACAACACACAAAGAAATAAATCAAAACAAACAGAGTCGTGCTAAGACGACAAAATCACAAAACAAAAGAAAAACTGGATAAATCACTTATTTAAGTAAAAGAGAAAGAAAAACAATTGGGGGGTTGATTTCGAGTCAAAATTTATCATAAATCCACCCTCTACGATAAATAAAGAAGAAGAAAAGTGATGCCGACTAAAATTTGAGAGAGAGATCCATTAAACATTCGAGTAAACAGTTAATTTAGATTACGTAATTAAATCATCCATAATGTTGACCGTGAATTAATATGACTATCAATCAACATTAACCATATATTTTAACGTGATTAACCAAATATCACGTAGGTTGATGTTTGTATTTTTTTAAGAAAGGATGTTTATAACAACCAGCAACAATTGTGCAATACATATTGGTGTACATAGGGACCGATTTGCGTGCAAGGGTATGTGGGCAAGTGCCCCCACTATGATATCAGTTTTTCTTCATAAGCACCATAACTATTGATTATTACACTTGTAGAAAGAAAGTTGACTTAACATTACCTAACCAATATATAAGTAACAAAGCAAACCATAGAATAATTACAATCTATATTTATGTTTAAAAAATAAAAAATCATATATTTTCATGCCACAAATTTTTATTGTATATGCCCCCACAACTAATATTTTTAGATAAGTCATTATGTATATTGATGAAAAATTTGGAGTTAACTAAAGATATGGCTACGTGTGGCAAATCATGAGCGATTTTTGTCTTCTATTCAATTACTCTGTTAAAATATGTGAATTTGTGCATAATTTTTCTGAGGTGATCCATTTTTTTTCCAAACCAAATGTAATTATGTCATTTATATTTAGATTTGATATGAAATTAATCTTCAATTAATAATGGAACATTCAATTTTGCACACGAAATTGACTATGACTAAAATGAAATGGATGACTCCAGTCAAACTTATATTCTTTTTATAGAGAAGAGTTGGGTTATCAATTGGTAAAGAACTTATAAATGGAGGATGCAATTTGGAGAGAGATAGACACATAAAATAGATAGTGAATCTTATTATTAAGTGAGTCCCACTATCATTAATTACTTTTTAGTTTTTCAAAAGAAATTGTGTCTATATCTCTCCAAATAGATAAAATATAGAAAATAATAAATGGAGAAGATCTTAATTCGTTATCAATCCTCTCAATACTATGACTGCACTACATTCAATTATGTCATTATTTTTTTTTCTTCTTTTTTTTGACAAAGACTGCACTGCATTCTTATCCATTCCACGAGCTGAACACTTCATATACTCCTTGGTCTTTCTGACCTTGTAGTCGCTAGGTATACCAACTATTTTATAATGTTTTTTTAGGAGACTTTTTATTTTATTTTTTTTTGAAAGAAGGAGACATTTTATTAATGTTAATTTAATATTATTTTTTTTGGTATACATTTTTAAATTTCGAGTATTAAAATGAATGACAAAATGGGAAACCTCGAAAAGATTATTTTCTAGGTGGGGGTAGTTTAAACTGAGTTTTAAATTGAATTGTCAACTGGGTCTTTTATAGTTTACAAATTTTAAAGAGTCTTTGTATATCTGAAAATTGTAAACACGCTCTTAATCGTTGAAGTCGTTAACTCTAATTAAATTATACAAAAAAACTTGACTAAAAAATGTATTAAAAAACTAATTAATCGGCCGTGGTTTTATTTTTTTGAAAAAAATTAAATCGGCGGCCGTGTTATTTTCTACCAAATCATATGGTACAGATTAAGTAATAAGTAAAATGTGTTTTTTTTTTTGTGTCTGGGGTTCGAACCCCGTACGTTGCATATATTATGTATTGTTCTTACCAACTGAATTAAACTTAGGAGGACAATAAAATGTGTTTTAAATAACAAAAAAAAATATTGATAAATTATTTGTAAAAGATGTGTATAAAAATATTTCGTTAGATTTTAACATAAAGAAAATAATATTAACTTTATGTTTTTTAGGAGTATTAGAGTTTAATATTTTTTTATATTTTAAAGTATAAAAAATATTTCATGTAATTTCAGTAGAAAATGCATGCATTTATCTCGATTCATTTACTCCCTAAGATATTAAAATTACCTTATATTTATTAAATGTAAAGTATTACATACAAATAAAAGGCCTAAATAAAACTTAAATCATTGTAAAAGAAACCTATATAAAGACAACTGTGTGGAAAGAAAAAAAAGACAAAGATTAAAACAACAATATTATATAAAAAACTAATATTCCTCAAAAAAAATCTAATAATATGCTTAACCTTTTAAAAATATAGTTAACCTAAGTATTAAAATAAATTTATATAGTTTACGTATTTTTTATTAGATTTCTATCATTCTTAAATAAATCAATTAGCCTTCATTTGTTTCTGCATCTAATAAGATATAAATGATTTTTTTCAATAACTACAAAAAATACTATTAGCCTTTTATTTTTAGAAGAATGTTAAAGAGTGACATGGAGACATTGGTTAAGTTATCAAAATAAATATTTTTTATAAAAAAAAATTGTGTAATTATTGTTTGATCAAAATTAAAAACTTATATTTTTAAAGCAAAATTTATATTTATATAGATTCTTTAACTATCGTATTTTCTAAGTACAAATGCCGTGACCAAACGCACAACCAAAGTGTAAGTAATTAAAACATCATTACTTAAGTGGTCACACTCACACTTACCTACTCTCTTAACAAACTTTGCTAAGCCAGGTAAGTTTAGTCAATGATACAAGCATAAAAAGGAGAAAAATTTTAGTCAATGATAAATTTGTCAAAAAGTAGAACACCAAAGTTTGGTCAATGAATACAAAGGAGACCACAGTCATAGACCCACGAACCAAGTCCTATAAAACAACCTATTGGCAAGCAGTAAGTAGTAATGTTTTGCCCCGTGACAAAATTTTGTAAAAAAAAAAATGTTAACAAGTGCTCTAAAGACATTGTTTAAGCATCTAAAAGTAGTAATTTTTGCATTGAAAATTCTACGGTTATGATTTTAACATGTGTTTGGCTTTAACCAGTGCCCCCGGGACACTAGTTAAAGAATTATAAAAGGAAATGTTTTCTCGAAAATTGTGTATTTTATTTTTTGAAACTTAAAAAAGTAATGCTTTTATTGTTGACTTTGTTTTTCCTTTCCACTTTTAGCTGCTTAACTAGTGTCTCGGACATGACCCTTTCTTTTTATGGGTTCCTTAAACACTTGTTAACAAAAAAAAAAAAGTATTCATAGGTTTTGCACCTATAAAACAACCTATTCGTATTACGGTTTGATTAGGGGTGGAAATAGGTCAGGCCGCTCGTTAGGGATCTATGATCCGGTCTACTGAAAACCGGGTTTGTTATTGAAAAAGATAAATATTGTTTGTTGAGTTTGTTTGTTACACTTTTTTTAAAGAAGAGTTTGTTACATTTGAAAGTAAAAAATATATATACTTATAATTTTAATTTATATAAAAAAATTATATAAAATATCGTTTGTAACTTATACACAAAATTTTATAATATATAATTGATAATCTACACGCATTAACGAAATAAAAATAAAAACGAAAAGACAGACACGTGAGTGCTCGTCTTTTCGCTTTTTTGAACCTGACATTGATGATATTGTTAGTCATAGTTGGGAAGATAATGAAAATATTAGCATCATTACAAAGCTGGATAGTTGTGTTGGGATTTTAGTCCACTGGAGCAAAGAACACTGGCATAAGCTTAGAAAGGATATTGATGATTACAAGAAGAAGCTTATTAGAGCATGTATACAATTTAGTCATCATATCTATGGAAGACAACAATAACATTACAACACCCTTTAGCATCGAGAAATTCAAAGATGTCATTTTTTCTGAGGTCAGATAAATGTCGTGGACTTCATGGCTTTTATTCAAGCTTCTATCACCCGTTTTGGCCTTTGAGTGGTTAGGAAACTCATCGGATTTGTTGTTCCTAATTAGGGCTTTAGGCCTCTAAATTTTCGAGTATACAACAACCAAATGAATTGGATAATAAAAAACTTTAATTGAGAAGGTAATCCCATGAGATTGGTCTAAAGAAATGGGGAGCTTGAGCCTCCATGAAGTGGAAGTATTCCTTAGGAAGATTCATGTAGAGCAACCAATCACCATTCCTTTTAGGACTAGGCATTGGCATAACATAGCCAACATCACCACCACAAGGAATATGATAAGATCCAACCACAGGCTTCCCCCATCCGAAATCTACCTTTGATTCTGGAAACCTTTGCCCGGAAGACACCACAAATGTCGGTCCATATGCTCCATCGGTAACCCCACAATAAACCCTTGCCAACCCCGGAACCGGTCGATGCTCTTCCACCCAATCAATTAGTCCCAAAAAATGTTCTTCCGTGTCCGCAACCTCCACCAACTCATGAACTCGCTCAGTCACCCAACATAACGGCTTTTCAACAAGTTCTTCTATTAATCTACAACTGTAGGGAGTTGAAAGCACATTCCCAAAATACGAACTCATAAACTCTTCTTTCTTTTTGTCACCGTTGCTTAATCTCTTTCTTCCGTCAACCACAATCCCCATTTGTGTGACAACATTTCTACTATTTGTTGAAGCGCCTGATGCAACCATCTTCCACAAGAAAGCAGAAAACGATTCAAGTTTTGAGCGCTTAACGCTCCCACTATTATTTGTGTTGGCTAATAACTGCATGGTGTTGAGTTCTTCGCTTGTTACATAGTATATGCGACTTATTAGTGGGTTGGTTTTAATATCTGATTCAAGCTTGGATTCAGGTGGTGGAGGTAGATCCGAGATGGGGATGTACATGTCATAGAGTGAAGGATGGATGGAAGGTGGGTGTCTTGGGGTCAAAAGGGACCTTTGAAAACAAGGTTGTGTTGTTGGGATCAAAGACTTGTTATTGTTGTGTCGAGCTATCTCGGCCCATGATACAAGAAACATGTTTGCAGAATAGGCGTCGGCTATCCGATGGTCAAAATTGCACGCCACTACTAACCCACCACATTTCATCCAAGTTGCCTGCACAATTACATGATGATAATAATTCCTTCACTATTCTAATACTCCCTTGAGATCAAAATGTTTAGTTAGTATGAACATATATTAAAAAAATTCACCTGAACAGCAAGCACACCATGTTTCTTCTTTGGAACAAGCTTCCCTTCAATGGTTTCCTCTGGCTTATGCAAATTGAGAGATTGTAACTCAACATCAGCAACAGCTTCAACAAAATCCACACCACGGTTATTGCAAAGTAGCTCAGGTTCACCCATGGAGTTAGTAACCATTTCACCAGCAAAGGCATAATAAGAAACAAGAGCTTCAGCTAAGGAGTTTTTCAAACACCCCACAATAGTGTTATTGGTGGTGCCAATAGTAATCATAGGATTGTTGTAGCAAAAGAACACACCAATACTAACAGGGGGAAGTAGTAAATCAAGATTTGATAGTGCTAGTCCATGTTCTTGCACTGCTTTGGTAGCTGCAACTACCTCCTCGTTGGTAATAATGACACTGAATTCTACATTTTCAATATTCATTTTAGTGATTAGATGTGAGAATAATCAAAATGGAAAACGTATCACCGCTAGTTGATTTTGCCTTGTTGTGAATAATTTAGAAGGGTAGCATCCATGTATTTATTCGCAATGTGATTTTTTTGGTAGGTGGTATTCTTTATTTTATCATTATTATTCAGATTCAAAGTCATCTTTTTTTTGTGTGTGACTGTAGATTAATCAAAGTCAATCTTGTGAAAATTGTAGGGTACTCAAATAAGTTGAATTGTTTTGGTAACCAAAATTGGAACACAAGAAATACTACAACCTAATACAGCAGCAGACGTGAAGCCAGATAAAAAGAAAGAAAAAAAAAGGGTTAAACCCCATATCTTAAACCTCTTGTTTTGTCCTTCTCTTCGTCTTCAATGCAATAGCCGGCAACATGTGATCTTGCAACAATTGTAATGGCTAAAGAATAGGAACCGCATATCAATATTGATATGATATTATGATATGATACATCAATTGTTGTTGGTTTAACTTCGTTTTATATATTGAATTGGAAGAAATACCTTCTAAATAATAAAGTTATCAAAATCATTGTATAGAAAATGGAAAATGCTTTGTCTTGTGAGCCGTCGTCTAAAATCCTATTTATTTTTTTCTTTTATCCACTAAAGAGGAGTGATTTAAAGTCAATTTTTAACCTCAAATCACCCCTCTAAAAGTCTATTTGAAAATTGTGGTGGATCTCCCTCCCACTGCACGTCTACAAGAAGCAACAATTTTGAGCTTCTTAAAATTCACGTTCAATATGCCTAGGGACACGATAATATATGTTGCTAAACGCCAATCTAAATAAATACTAAATCGTTTTTCTCTTTCAATTTTATTTAAATAAGTGATTTTCACATAATTTAGGTTTTTCTTTTGTGTTTTCGTCTTCTTGGTGAGATGTTATTTTGTTTGTCATCTTTGTGCAGCGTTGTTTGTCATGCATGGCTATTGAGACTTTAATATATTCATATATGTAGGCTTATAATGTACTTTGCCGTTTTATGTTATTAACATGGATGTTATGAGTTTGTTCGCAGATTCATCTTTTTTATTTTTAGCAAATTTGTATTGTATTGATGTGCTTTATCAATTTGAATGAATGCTGTCTATTTTTATTTATTTATTTTAATAAAAAAATGCTGACCCATCATCAAAGTCACCTGAATAATTTTTATCACCTCGTCTAAAATAAATGAATAATACTCCCCGAAGTCATTGCGTAGGGTCACACTACAGTATGTTGTCAAGCAGCCATGTGAACATTTATGTAAATGCTGCATGTGGTAGAGACAAATCCAATATTTTGAAATTATGTGTATGTAAATTATGGGGTGTACATTTATAATGACCCTTTGGAAAAGCCTATATGCTTGTCTTGACTTTAAAAATAAAAAAGAGAAAAAAAATATTTGTACTATTATTTTGAAACAATTCACTTTTTTTTTCTTCATATTTTCATTGTATTTTACCATTTTTTTTATTTTTTTCTAAATTATTTCTGTCCAATAAAAAGAGAAAATATTATCTCAAAATGATCACACAAATATTATTTAAAACAAAAAAAACAACTCCCCTTTCAAAATGGCGGTCAAAACAAGTTTTGAAAAATTTTGTAAGAAAAAGAAGAAGAAAAACTTGAAAAAGCGTAGATGCTTGTTTCGACTTAAAAACAAACACCTTAGGAGTAGTACATTAAAACATTAATCGGTGATTTTTTTCTCTAGCATGTGAGGTTCGGGTTGTACAAACATTGTTTTAGATTTCAAGCATTCGGACCTTGTCTTGTGAGCTTGAGATCACTGGTCCGTGTGCTAAGAGTATGTGACGTAAGATATGACTATAGGAGGGTTAAGCGGGACTGGCTTTCGTGGTGAGTAATGGTTTGTATGAGATCGACTTGTTGTGTCCAAAAGAGGTTTGGGAATATGATCCTCCATTTGTAGTTCTTTGAGTCCACGACACGAAATGGTCGTTTTGAAGGACGTTGTCGCTTGATAGTGACGTTTGGGTCGTGTTTGTTCCATTCGGTTGTAACGCTCCACTAATTCATTGTGTACATGTCTCAAATGGTTTTGCCTTTGATTATCTTTTGGAGCGTTGTACTTCGTGCGAGAAACAATGACGATAAGATTTTGAATTTTGAGGTGTCAGTTTAGGGAGAAGTTTCAAACCGTCGGATGGTGATAGTTGATTTCCTTTTGACCTCCACCATCAGATCATTTCCTCTATTTCTTGTTGTTGTGAATTCCGACTCAAAATCACACCTATACAAACTATGATGTGTAAAGCAAAGGAAAGTAGTAAACAATATCAAAGTAAACACAAGTAATAACAACAATAACAACACCTAGATCTAATCTAGGGATCAAAGTGAAAAGCACAAAACCACAAGCAAAAGATAAAGAGAGAAGAGAAACAAACACACCAAAGATTGTTAACCCAGTTCGGTACAACTTGACCTACTCTGGGGGAGAGATTGATCTCTCCAATCCACTATCAATGAGTTCTTACAAAGAGATACAAATGGGTTACAAGAAATTAGTTTCAACAAGCTCACAAAGAACAACCCTAATTTCTACCCATTTTCCCAATCTCACAAATGAACAAGACACTCAATGATTTTCACTCACCCAAGGTGTTTACAATGTTTCCCAACCCAAGAGAACTCTAATCAAAGACCCTCAACCCTAAAGTTACCTCCTTTGATTTCCCAAGTTTTTCTCTCTTGAACCTCTCTCTCTTTTTCTCTTCAAAAAATGAGCTGAAACACTTAAATAGTACACAGTGACAGACAAAATTGCGTCACGCCTGAGAAAATCGTGCCACGATTTATACGTACGACCAAGGTACAACAACCTTATCCAGAAATCGCGTCACGCCTGCACAAATCGCGCCACGATTTTGCCTTTAGCATAAACCATACATTGTGCCAGCAAAATCACGGCACGATTTTGGGTTTCACAACATCACAATTTGAAGTCAAATTCAACACTTGTCATTTCCTTTTTCCTTCCCTATCTAAAGGAGGTTTCCCTTTTCATTTTCCTATTCACACATAACCTATCTTAGTTCCATTTCTACTCTCTCACTCTCAAAGTTGTGTTCCCTTTTTTCCTCATTGCTATTTTCCTCACAAAGGTGGTTTACTCTCCAAGCCTGGTCTCTCCAATTGTTCAATTGATAGGTTCCCTTACCTTGTGTTCCTTTTTTTATTTTGCCTTCAAGTTTGGTTGTTTTTAGGCTAAAAATGTTATCTGATAGGTGAATCTTGGTTAGTTTGTTGTGGGATGTTTGCCTTCTTAGTAGTAGTTTTGCGTTATATGTCAGATATTTTGGTTTTGGGATTGTTCAATTCAATTTCCCCTTCTGCTCCAACATATTGTACTCATAATTTCTTACGAGGGCGTATGATGGGAATAAAACTTTCTCTCTCCTTCTACCTTCATGAGCTACAAAGTTAGTTTTAGTTGCTAATATTTTGTAGAGAGAGGATTCGGTGCCTTTGACTTCAGTGCATTTCAGTGTCTTTGATGACTTTTGTTCCTATCTCTCTCTAAACCATTAATTATCTCTCATCTAATTAATTTATTTTAATCATTCATCCAACATTCTCTCTCATCTAAAATGAACTAAAGGCGCTGAACGGCACCGAATCCTCTCCCTATTTTGTACTACATAGTGTTGTTTTTGTGTATGTAAATTGAACATCCTCCGTGCGTAAATGCGCGAAGACTAATCCCTCGAGCTTTATAAGGTCATAAATGAGCGGCAAACTCTCCCTAAGAATTTTAACATTGTTGCATGTTAATGTAAATGTAAATGTATTATGAAATCATGTTCAATTAATAAAATGTGATGAATTATTAAATTTTGTTGTCAATTTTAAACTAAGTCTTTTACAATTAAGTTGTTTTAATAAATTAAGTTAAATTTGTACAAAACTGATTAAACACAATTTTAATTGTATAATCCAAAAAGCATCAAATGCTCTTCGTATTATAAAATTCGAACAAAATAAAATTATCAATTCGTAGAACGCGTGAGAATGGAGTGAGATGAAGAAAGAAAAAAAAGTAAATATCCTTATGTTTACATTTTGGGTTTTACCCCATGAATGAGTATGTCCCTCTTACACCATAATCAAATAGAATATCAAATTCTTCCTAAACGTATACTTTCAGCTTGGAAAGTAGTATGTTAGTTTGAGGATTCGGATTTTGAGAGAAAATTAATCCAAACCAATAAAACTATAATCGGTTTGATTTAGTTCAATTTTTACAACAGTTTCTCACGAAAATTCCAACCAAACAAGTAGATGAAGAACAAATTGGTTTACATCAACCAATTTGATATTTATAATAAAAAAAATCAAGAAACATATATTAAAAAATCTAAAAAATATCAACTTATTTTTTAATTACTAAGCCATAATGAAAAAATTAATAATATAATGATAAAAGAAATAAACGTGTCCAACATGTTTTTAAGAGAAAATTACCAATCTTCAAAAAGAAGTTAAAATTGCTAATATAATTTGAAATGAAAACAATAATAGTAAAATATATAGATTTGGTTTGAGTCCCGAATGATCAATTTTAAATGAAGGAAATGAGTGAGTCATCAACTTCGTCCTTGAATTTGCACGAATCAGCCAGATTCGCCCTCTAATTTAATGAAATATTAAAATAGTCCCTGAATTTGTCAGACGGTCCATCAAAATGGTTCATCCGTCCAAATGCTCTATTACATGTTGTGTTGTCTTGTAGACGTGTCAACAAGAAAACCACGTGTACAAGGACCAATTTGATGGAAACGATGAAATTTTCAGTTTTCACTTTTCAACTTCAGTTTTTTTTGTTTTTCCAGTTTTACCCCTCTTTTACCCTTACCTTCCACCCTCGAATTTCACTCTTTTCACATCAAACACGTCCCTGACCTTTCTTCTTCCTGCTAAAACCTTCACCATCTTCACCTCTTCAAAATCATCATCATCTCCGACGATCAACATAGGATTTTTGAAGGAAGAATTCGCTTGTGGTTAAGGTAACGTCGTTCCTCTTCTTTTTCTCTATTCGTTTTCACCCATTTTTTGTCCATTTTTTTTATTTACGTTTTCAATTTTTATTATTTCGTTTTCAACTTTAAACTTCATTTGATACTTGCTTTGTTGTTTGTTTGTGAGTGTTGTATTTTTAAAATGGTTGTTTAGATTATTTATTTTAGGGTTTTTAGTTTAAGACTTAAAAATTTGATTTTTTTCTAATTGGTTATTAAAATTGATGAAGATTAACTTAGTAACGAAGGAAATTACTGATTGATTAAAACAGTTTCTGAAAAGGGTTTGTATTTTGATGTTGTTTCGTTTATGATTAAGACTAATGTTGCTAAAATCTTTAGGATGGAAGACAATATCACGCTTATCCTGCATCGTGGTGGTGGTTTATAGTGAGATGAGTATCGGAGGCTGCAATATGTTCGTGGTGAATTTTGTGTTTGGGAAAAAAATGGACGTTGATGAGTTATGTTTATGGGACATTGCACTGGCTACTTCAAGGATCAAATTGATTTCTGTTTATATAATTCAAGGACTTATTTGATAGTTTTTTAATATAACGTAGGGATCGATTTGATAGTTAGACAAATAATTCAGGGACTAATATGATGGTAAAATTATTACAAAAATGCTACATTTTATTCATCTTCAACCCTTTTTCATTACAACTCTACATACACATAAAACAATACAATAGCATATTAAAAAACTCAAATAAGCAAATTATGACTATCAAAAACTTAATCAACCTAAGCTCACTTCCTATACAATCAACTTTATCCATCAACCTTGCCCTCCAAACCTCATCATTGTCACTTTCCTTAGCCTTAACCATGGATTGAACCTTCTCCATCAATCTTGTCTTTCTTCCATGACCAGCACTAATTCAATTGTTTTTAAAGTAACCTAGTTCTTCAGCTTCATCAACTCAGACAAAAATTCACAATTTTCAACATCATCGTGTACAAAATAAAATTCCGAATCAATAAGGTGTTGATCAAGCCATTCTTACGTCACACAAGAATAGTTAAACAAACCTTTGGGGCAAGCATAGAAAGGTCTTTATAGGTTTTTGAGAGTGTTGGCTTTTCTTACCGCACAAATTCTACCACACCAACATTCAAGCACACTCACATCACCATTAAATGTGGAGCTTGAAGATGAAGCTTGACTTTGATAACTCTTTTTGCCCATATGCACACCCCTTTATCATTTCGGATTCAATTTGAACAATTTTGCTTGAAGAAATTTTGGGGATTCTGTTTTTCGGATTCAATCAAAAAAAAAATTGGGTTTGAAGTTTTTTGAACTGGGGAAAAACGTTACCACTAATTATTGGAAGAAATTTTAGGAATTTTAGAGTGTAGATTAAAGATTATAAAATTAGGGTTCTAATTTTATATATTTGGGGAAGAAAGAGTCGTTGGGGAAGAAAGAAAGAGTCGTTGGGGGAGGAAAGAACATTTTCTGCAAATCAATCAATTTTGTCCTTGAAAATTTTGGTCACTATCGACCAAATTAGTCCCTGTTTATGTGGCATCTGACATGTGAGAGGTTGGGGGAGGAAAGAACATTTTCTGCAAATCAATCAATTTTGTCCTTGAAAATTTTGGTCACTATCGACCAAATTAGTCCCTGTTTATGTGGCATCTGACATGTGAGAGGTTAACGGTCACGCCAGCACGGTTAACACTCCAATTGGACATAGGGACTAAATTGATTGACATTTTATAAATTCAGGGACTCTTTTGATATTTCGTTAAATTGGGGGACAAATTAGACTGATTCGTGCAAATTCAAGAACGAAGTTGATGATTTCACTCGAAGTGAAATCGATAGCCATACAAATAGAGATCAAGTTGAATTGGTTTGGTTTAGTTTCAATCCAAACATGAAAAGAAAAAAACAGAATCAATTTAATCGATTAATTTGGATTGGAACGTCAGACTCATCTAATCATTGATTTGATTTTTTTTTTGTTGGTGAAGTACCATAGTGCTAGAAATTCACGTGGATAAGTGTGGTGTCTGACGTTCAAACCCAACATATATATA
>Ga0228710_1003143_pt1 | contig 26314 bp, 9 predicted proteins | sample MedpolnodulmetaG_FD_177995 | JGI IMG/M metagenome (GOLD analysis project Ga0228710, IMG submission 177995) | Root nodule microbial communities from Medicago polymorpha collected in Santa Monica, California, United States - pink nodules | ecosystem: Host-associated > Plants > Roots > Nodule...
GATAATGTAAAGAACAGAAGAAGAAAGAACACAAACAATTATACAGGTTCCTTCCACAAACCGGAAGTAGTCCTGTCCTCCTTGCACTTCCAAGGAGAGTTCCACTAAAATGTAATCTCAAATTACAGGTTGCTCAATCACACAAGAAAGAGACTTATCTTTACTCAAGGACAACTCCAAGAGACTTCTATGCTCAATCACACAAGAAAGAGACTTATCTTTGCTCAAGAACAATTCCAAGAGACTTCCTTTGCTCAATCACAACTGAAAGAGACTTCTAAACAATTACAAAGAATTGAATAAGGTTTTGAATACTTGATATACAATCAGAGGTATTCACAATACAGTACGAAACAGAACAGACTCTGTTTTTCTAGACACTTAGGAATTCTAAGATAAAAACAATTGGAAGAATTCTCTAAGTTGTTGATGTTTGTTTTCGACGTTTTTGCACAGAGTATTGGCCTTTGCTTGTGTGTTGTCTCTCTTGCACTTGTTCTCTAAGTCTTCATCCCTATTTATAGAGGAGATGAGAGACGTTGAGAATTTAGCTGTTACATCAACTTGTCTTGCTTTGAAGCTTTGATTCTTCACCCTTGATCTTTTGCCTGATTTGATAGTTGTCCTATGAAGAACTTAATTCAAATCCATTCCAGAACAAAAGGAACAACGTTTGCAGCAATGTTACTGTTATCTTTGTCTTGTTGTAGAGACAAACGTTGCAGACATGGTGGTTGCAGAGTTCGTGGCCGTACACTTCGTACAATGTCCTTTGTCAACTCTGGTGAAGTAGCTTCTGGCGAGATATGCTTCTGATGACCAGTGCTTCTGATGTTCATGCTTCTGATGACGTGTCTTCAGGAGCTCTTCTTCAGACTCGTTTCTTCAGATGCATTCTTCAGACGCAGTTCTTCAGACTCATTCTTCTAGATGCTTTAAGCTCCAAATAAATTCCTTTGCTCTTGAACTTGTTCAACTAGAATCTTTATGAATAGAACTTTGATTATGGATCCTGTACACTTGAACAAATTGTTTAGCATATCCAATTGATTATTTTTAATACCTTGTTATTGTCAAAACTCAATAAGTGGCTTGTGAAACACCCTTTGTTCCAACAGATTATACCCCCTACGCTGGAATTTTGTGTGTGTGTGCAGTTAAACTTTTTATTGCTCTTGTGTAAACAACACCTTAAAGAAATTTGTGTTTATAGATATTCAGTTACATGAGCCTTAAAGTCACTTATTTATTAGAGCATGAAGCATCAATTTTGGGGTGACAGTAAGGGTGAGTCACTGCACCTTACGACAATAGCTTTCTCTTAATTCTGGGGGACAACCCACCTATTTTGGGGGTGAGAGTGGATGTGAATCACAAGCACCATACGAAAAAAGCAGTGCACTTCTAAGAGGCTATGGGTTGACCCCAAGTAAAATTGTCCAAAGTTGTAGCTCCTTTTTAGCACCATTTGACTAAGTCGGTTTATGGGTGCGCTTCATCTTCACAACCTGTAATGGGTTGGGAATAAGAGGGAGTTTAGAAGATGAGACTAATTCTAAAAACTAGAAACTAATCGAACCTAAAAAAAGTCGCAAAAAAATTAAAAATTAGAAAGATAAAAAATCTAACTTAAAAATAAAGGAAAAAAATAATCTAAGTATATACAAAATAAATTAATTGAATCGTCTTGTTGAAATATTGATGACTAAGTCAAATCTTCTCTACATGGATTGTTGTTTCAACTAGGCAACTAGTTAAACTTATTAAGTCAGTAAATAAAAGCAATAAAATGGTGGAAGTTTGCAAGTTTGATTAGATTTCACAAATTAGTTCAGTCGATTGAGAAAAATTAAAGGGTTTTTAGTGGCGATTAAGATTATTTGAATCTCATCTATTTCCTAGTTGGATTAATGCAAGAAATTATCCCTTATGAAATCAAGGTTCTTATAAGTGGTTAGTTCCATGAGTTCTAACATCCCTCCAGATGTGAAGTAGCTCTTATATCATCCTAAAGGTCATACATGCAATACATGCTATAGGGTTATCAAGCCTATAGAGATCAGTCAGATAGTTTATTATAGCGGGGAGTTACTCTCTCATAGGTAATTGAAACATAATCATAGTAGAGATTTCTAAATTGTCCTCTAAAGGAAACATTTTTACTTATGAGTCTTAAAATTTCATCACACACCCTTACTTGTACCTAGAAGATTAAATTGATAGGCATAACTCAATCTTACTAAGGGGAAATAATAAAGTTCATATGCAACGTTTCAAAATTATACCACCTCTGCAACTTATTACTATGTTTAATCACAATTCATAAGTATGTCACACTCCTTAAGATTTGTGAAAGAATTAAGCCTTTTGCATATAAAAATTAAACATATCTCAACACTAAATTAATTCGATCCAACAAAGAAATATAGTTTCATCTTAGAACCCTAATAAATAGGTGTTTGGTTATGCATGGTAACTAAAGACAAATTTCAAAAGAAATAATACATATTCTAAGAACAAAGGTTGAGGAGAGACTCCTCGGTTGATGCTCCTAGAGTTTGCTTTCCTCTTAAACCTCCAAGTTTTGAATGAGAATCCGTGAATGAAATCTCTTGTATTTATAGGCAAGTTATCAGTTGGGTTTGGGTTGAAAAACTAAACTTTTTCCCCAAACTTGCATGGAATATATAGTATTTACCTATTTTTCCCTAGAACCGCATGTGCCCCCACACTAGAAGGCCCATGCCCCACGCGTAAAATAGAGATTGTGTTCTCTGTTTTGCACACCCGAGGCGCATGGGGGCACACTGTGGGAATGTGGCTTCAGCTCCCAATGTGTTTTTACCTTTTTTTATTCGTCTTTTCGAGTACTTTCTTCTTACGAATTAGGCTTGGGACATAATTCCACCAACTTGTAATGTCTTCAGAGGCCTCTAGAATCTTCATTCATATCTTCCATCTCTTTACGAGGTGTCTTTCTTTGCTGAATTACATGATTTTTCGATAAAAACACCTATGAAGAATGTCCAACCTTCCATCCTTGTACCAAAACAACATGGGTACAAGTAAAACTGTTTATTTTTTTAAAGAAACCAATTTTTGGCTCTTGATTTTTTATTTAATTTTTTGTGTAGACCAATTTTTATGGTTTCTCTACATTTTTCATTCTTTTTCTTTTCTTTTTGATGACCATGTTTTACTAGTACATCACCCAAAACTTAAAATGTTGTTAATTCCAAAAAGCAACCCCAAACTTAGTTTCAAATCCTACCAAGTTATAAAAAAATTCTATCTAACTCCAAAGATGTAAAATATATGACATTATAGGTTCAAAATTTATGACATGATTCGCTACTTAGTAACAATAAAGAAATATTACATGGGGTTCAAAGGAGTTTAACAAAGGATGATGATAATAATAATAATAATAATAATAATAATAATAATAATAATAAAATAATAATAATAATAAACTAATAATAATAAGGGTTCCCTAGAAAAAAATAAGGGTGGATTGAAAAGGCTCAAGATAACAGAGCACAAATCCGGGCAAAAAATATTCAAACATGGGAACAACATATAAAAAAGAATTATAATAGAAAAATGTAATATATTTAACTGAAAGTCTCACTGGTTATGTTATACAGTAAAAAGATGGTGATTATGCACTAGTTAACACACCTGGGGCGCTTGGCAACACACCCAAGGCGTGCTAGTGTCGTCCTTTGGTGTGTTTTTGTCAATTTCTTGGTCTTTTTGAGTGTTTTCTTTCTTAAAACTTGTAATAGATTTTTTCCACTTTGTAATGTCTTCATAGATCTTTTGATTCATCATCCATTTTCTTCTCAATTCTTCATGAGGTACTTTGCTTTGCCGATTTGCTGATTTTGCATTTAATTACATCAAAAACACTTAAGAACTGCTTGGTTCGGGAAAATTAGAATTACATGACTCGACATGAAAATATTACAAAATGTCACGAAAATCATAAGAAATTGTTTTAAAACTCCTCTAAATTGGATCAAAACTTAACTAAAATGACTGAAAAAATATGCTAAAAATAACGTAAGATGGGATATCATCAAAACCTGAAACTTAAACTGTTATTTGTCCTCAAATAACAAAGAAAAATAAATTTTAAACTTTGCATATTTTTAGAGGAAAACATACCATTTCGAATAAGTTGCTCATATCATTGTCTTGTCTCATTTATAGACTTGACTAACTTACCACTTTCATGCAAACATACCACTTTCATGCAAACATGGCAGGTTTAGAGAAGATAGTTCTTACTCTCGGCCACACTCTTTTTCAAGATACACATATGTATCTCCTAAAGTTAGTAGAGCTGGTCTCGACATTTTCCCACTCCAGTTGTCACATGAATGTACATTGCTATAAATTTGAAACAATTCTAAACAGACATTTAAGATCATAGTATATACACACTTTGAGGTCTTTCAGGATTGCAATGTGACTTAGGTTTATGTGGAATTTATTTGAGAAAGCAGGCTAATAAAACAACTTGGAGTTATATTTTCAACCTAGTGATTCCTACTAAACATTGAAGTATTACAAACTTTCCTTCCATATACCATAACAAGTTGGGTCTAAGTAGAACTTTTTCTTTTTCTTTTTCTATTTTTTTAAGAGATCAAAATTATTTGATGTTTTTAGCTCTTGATTTTTTCCTTTTTTATCTATATTGTTTTTTGTGTAGACCCATATTTTGATATGATTTACCTACATTTTTTTTCATTGATTTTATTTTGATAAATAAGTTCTACTAGTACCCCAACTCAAACTTAAAATGTTGATAATTTCAAAGAGTAACCCTAAACTTAGTTTCAAATCATACCAAGTTATTAAAATTATTCTATCTAACTGGAAGAGAAATCAAATACTCCCTCCATCTCTAAATAATAATCGTTTAAGGTTTGTGCAAGATTATTAAGGAAATGATTAATTGTGTTGATTTTGATGGTAAAATTAGTTTCATTTACTAAAACACCATTATTAATTGTAGTTAGTGGGGTAGTTAAGTTGGATAAAATTCAAAAAATAATGGTATAATAAAGGAAAAAAATAATAAATGCTGCATTGATATTCTAAAGTGACAATTATTTTGAGAAAAAGAAAAAATGGTAAAGAGACAATTATGTGAGACGGAGGGAGTAGATGACATTTTAGACATTAAATTATTCTATATACATAACTTCATTAAAAATGCTTATGGACCATTTAACAATGAGGTTGTAGGTTCATAAGTGTTTATAACATTATACGTGATTACTAACACACATTTTTTTTCTTCTTATTATGTTTGAATTCAATTCTAATTTTACAAATAAATATTTCATAAATAGTATTATAAATCCACCGAACAATCAATTTTTTTTTTTGAAAAAAAAACAATTTTGTTTCAAATCAAGATCGAATAATAGAAATATGAACTCTAGTTTTAAAAACAATGAATTCAGACATATCAATAAATGTTTTTAAAATCCTTACATTTGTCTTCCGTTAGCACAATTAGTCCCTGACGTCAAATTATGCCCAATCACCAAACAGATTGCTGACGTGGCATTTTTTTTTTACGGTTTTTTAATGGATTAGGCCTGTTGGAATGGGCGATATGATCCGACCCATGAAAAACCCATTTCAAAGGGGATTCAAATCCCTAAATTCCCAAAAACTTCTTCTTCCTCCTCCTTTCTTCTTCCTCCTGCGATCTCTCATCTTTTTTCTCCTCCTTTCTTCTACCCTCAACCTTTTCTTGTCTATCCTCCCAAATCCAAATCAACATTAACAAGATGTTGATGGTGAATTTGGTGGTGCTTGCTGTTCTAGCAGGCGCACCACCCTTTTTCTTGTCGGTGCCGTTTTGCAGATTCGAACCTTGCTAGATCCGCCGCCATGCTTCGTTCTCCGGTGAAGGGGTGGGGTTGGGTTCAGTTTATGTGTTAGCTTTTGGGGCTCTGATGAGATTTGTTCTAATTTTTGCGAAGGAATATGGTTCGGTTTATGTGAAATCTTTGAATAATAGACTATTACAAGCAAAGGAATGAAGCAAATCAATTACAACAGGAGTATGGTTTGACAAAGGAATCATTTTTCTTTGCGAAGGAATCAATTTTTAGTACATAAGAGGTATTCTTTGATTTAATATTTGATGGTTTGGCAAAGGAGTCAATTACAACAGGAGTATGGATTTGTTCTAATTTTTGTAAAGGAATATGGTTTGGCAAAGGAATGAAACAAATAAATTACAACAGGAGTGAGTCAAAACTTTCAGATCATAGACCAATACAAGCAATGTTCACAGCCGATATCAAAGTACTACAAAGGCATTTCATCCAAGAGATTTTAGTTCTCATTGTATACCATTTTTTAAAGAGGTTTTAGGATTCAAGAAAGACATATATATATATATATATATATATATATATATGGTAATTGAAATCTTTGAGTGATGTGATAAATAATAAATATTAGATCTTTATTTAAATTAGGATTTTAACATGTGGCATGACATGTCATTAATGAGGCCATGTGGCTTCCTAGTGGCGTCTATGTGGCATGTTCCGTTTGTCCGGTCAGCAAAAATAGACAGCAGGGACTAATTGTGCTAATGGAGGAAAAATATAGGGATTTTAAAAACATTTAATGAAATGTAGGGACTATTCTTCAAAGGAGCGCAAAATGTAGGGACTAAAAACATATTTAACTCAACACTTTATGTTTTAAAAATTCAATTTGTAAAAAAAAAGGCTAAACTACACTTTTCGCCCCCTAAGTTTTAAAATGTTCCGATTTTGACCCTCTATTAAAAAAATGGCAAAAGTGACCCCTATGTTTAGGGAAATATGCTCTTTTGACCCCTTAACATAAGGGAAATGTGCTCTTTCGACCCCTTATCTTTACAAAAAGTTGTGATTGTGTCTTCTCAGCAATTTTGGGACGAAAGGGGCCAAAATTGCCATTTTTTAACAGGGGGCTAAAATTGCAATATTTTGAAACTTAAGAGGCGAAAACTGGAAAAAAAAAACTTAATTGATTAATCCGTTAATCAAAATTGGACATTTGACTTTATTAATCGGTTATGATTTCAAAGCAACTGTCAAATTTCTAAACTCTCCGCAACAATTGGCCCTTCTCTCCCAACACTCCCCCAACCGAACCACCACAGTCTATCTATGCCTATGCCAATGGCAATGGCAATGGCTACCTCTATTAATTTACCAATCACCTTTCACTTCCTCAAACCACCACTTTCCTCTTTTCCCTCACTCTCTCGCTCTCCTCAATCGCACTGGAGCTTCTTCAACTCCTCAATCACTCGCTGCGGTTATTCATCTCTTGAAGTATGCACGCTCTTTTACACTAACCGTTTCAAGATTTCGTTGATTTTGTTATCTGAAATGCAATTTTTACTCATTTTTCGTTGATTTTGATTCGTGGAATGCAATTTTTAGTAAAATTGGAGGAATGAATGTATTATGTAGTAATGAAATTGTGATTAGAGTTGAAATTTGAGTTGAATGTATGTAGTATCAATTTGATTTATATTTAAATAATTAGGGATTATAGAGTTGAAAATTGAAATTGGAGGAATGTGTATGTAGCTATGAAGGACATATAATTACACTGAATTATGTAATTTTCTCAATTTATAAGCGGTGTCGGCGTGTCCGTGTTGTGTCTGGTGTCCGGTTTCTGTATCTGTGCTTCATACTATGTAGCAATGAAATTGTGATGTTTTTTGATTTAGGTTAGAGATGTTAGTTATCAACCACCAGGGACTGAGCTCAAGCTTCTCAATTCAGTTAATTTTTCACTTCCAGAGAAAAGGTATTATTTATTCGTGTCGTGATTTAATAAAATTCAATTATGTATCATGAATTTTTAGGGATTTTTAGGTTTTTACATATAACCTATGTCTGACACCAACACAACAACACTACCACACATGTTTACATTGAATTACGTCATTTTTTTCAAATTATTATAGGCGTTAACGTGTTCGGTGTCCGTACTTCAGAGCTTGTAACTAATAACTATTGTTTGAAAAACTGAACTGAACGGTTAAACAATGAAGTTTATTCATTTCAGCAGTTAAATCGCAGTTTTGTGTGTTTGGACATAATTCAATTAGATACTTGAAATGATTTAAGAAAATGGAATGATTGATATCGCAAGTGTTGGAGTCGGGTAACAGCATAATACGAGACATGATGCATGACACATTGAGATGCCTTCACTCTTAAGTGCCAGTTCTATTAGCTTGTTTTCGTCCAAATTTCATCAAATTGAACTATGAATCAATTTGGGATGTTTTGGTATTGTTATTTTAGATGTGTTTTATAAACTTACAATTTGATTATTTGACCGGTTTGATCGCAGTTTTGTCCTGGTTTAAAACTGAGGTCTCAACTCTTGCTGATTTGGTTTTTTAAAATATTTCTTAGAACTGATCCTCAATATGAATTCTCCAACTAATTTTTGTATGCCAATTTATCCTCATTTCTTTAAATATTTCGAGAGTAGTCGAAGTTACTGTTAAGGGGGTTGGGAGAATCTTAATGTATGTTACTTCCAGTTGTATCTCCTTGCTGTCTCTCCTAAAATCACTTTAACTACTATCCTTTTGAAACTGGTTAACACATATACATGCTCGATCTTTTACATTTTTGGTAAAAGACAAAGGATTTTGTATGTGTAGTAGCTCATATCTGGTTAACACATACACAGTTTGGGTCTAATTTTCGGACAGAGTGGAAGCGGAAAAACAACTCTCTTGCAGGTCATCCATCTTTTTTACTTTTTAGTGATTCTTCTTTAATTAACATTCCTGTTGTTTACATGTTTGGTTAATTATTGTCACTCCTACCTATGGTCTCTTTTCGTTTTAAATAGCTTCTTGCAGGAATAAACAAACCAACGTCTGGATCTATTCACATCCAAAAATACGGGGATGATGGGAGTCCAAGTCAATCTCCTGAACCCTTGGTGCCAGAAAGGGTCGGTATTGTCTTCCAGTTTCCAGAGAGGTATGAATATAAACTAATCATATGTAGTAAGAGATTTTTTTACAATACAACCTGCATTTTGTTTTAATCTTATGTTGCAAATATTGAGCTATAATGCTATATGCATCACTACGTTGTTTCAATTTCGCTGTTACAACCCCTAGAAATTTAATGTTACTCAACGAAGAATAGACATAGAAAAGGTCACAAGGACCAACATTTCAGGCTTACCACCTTGTATAATCAATAGTTCTTTTAATGCTGAGAATGTATTACATCATTGTCTGACATGAAATTTTAGTAAGAGCGTTATACAGATTATTTGTTTCTGACACTTGCAACACAATACCTTTGTAGGATTAGAGATAAGTTTTTCATCGGTCATTTGTTTCAGTGTTTTACTTGAATCTGAAGGATAACTCTGTTGATCTTAGCATTCACATATTCTTGAAAATCTACCCTAAACACTTTTTACAGGTTTCATGATACTAAATTGAATCTTTTTTGATCCATTTGTCAGAGTGGTGTATTGTTTAATTTCCTAACTGTTTCCATTAGCCTTTTGTAATTATTTTCTGAATTGTTTCATTTTTATTGGATTTTTATCTCCAAAACTCTACACATTGGTGTTGCAACCTAGGTATTTTGTTGCTGATACTGTACTTGATGAAGTCACTTTTGGGTGGCCAAGACAAAAGGGTAATGATCAATTAAGGGAGAATCTTGCTCTAGGGCTTCAGAGGGCTATTAACTGGGTAGTTATACCTTTTGATATTACAGAGTCTCTTCTTATATATATATAATCTCTTCTTATGTTTCATATGCAATTCCATTTCTTTTTCATAACTATAGGTTGGATTAAGTGGGATATCATTGGATAAGAATCCTCAATCTCTCAGTGGCGGTTACAAACGTCGGCTCGCCTTGGCAATACAATTAGTAAGTTAATTTTTTATAAAGAAAATTATAAATAAAATGCAGCCATACCCGCTTGGTTTTGCTTCATGTTTTCACCTGACTGGCTCTTGTTAGATGTTTTAGTTGTCAGTCAACCAAGCGACAATTGGATTAATTTATTATTTTTTTAAAATTTTCAGGTGCAAATCCCCGATTTATTAATATTGGATGAGCCTCTTGCCGGACTTGGTATACAACTGCAACCTGTGCTTTTTATTTAATTCTGCATTACTACGAGTCATTGAACTAAATTAACCTCTGAACTTCTTCCCTTTAAAATGTATTCAACTTGTTCCAACTAAAATCAAGCTTTTATTAATTATCTCCACTTTTTATCTAACACCCATAACATCAACTGTATGTCATTAGAAAATTTCCAAGCATTTGAAAGACCCTGTTTCTCTTTCATTTTGTATTCTAACTATCATGTTCAATTACGTTTACATATTCCTTCTCCGCATTTTGGTTGTTATATAATTACTGTTTCTGCTCAGGTTATCAATAGCATTTTTATCTTGGTATCATGTTGCAAAACATATTTGCCTCACTTATTGTGCCCTCAGTTTTGCTAATTTTCGCTGAAATTTCCTGATGTTTTAGGCCTCACTTGTGAACAAGTATAAATATGCTTTGCAAACAGTGATTACTCTGCTGTTCACTCCTATCTGTGTATATTTATTTATTTATTTTTTTTTTGTTTATTTTGTGAGTTTGTGGTGTGTATTGAGTCTTTAGATTTCTCAATGTTCACCTTTCCTATCCTATGAAATCATGGCATCATCCACATAAACACAATGTACAACTCCAGAAGGCACCTCGGTATAATCTGCAATACAATGCCCATTCAGCTGTAATAGTTGAGGACTCTGCCTTGTTTATCTTTTTGCTTTGGCTTTATTATTTTACAAAAGAGGTCTAAGAGACATAAGGTGAGGGAAGGCTACAATAGAGTAGAGTCAAAGTGGAAACAGTGGAATTGATGATAAGATCAAGTATTTCCAACAGGGACTTGGTGCCACTTGATCTAAGGCTAATGTCAATGTTAATAGTTATTTTAATTTGAAGAATGTGAATATAAGTTCATTTAGGAAATACCTTTTTTTTATTTTTTTTAAATAAAGTACAGGGTATTCTTTTTAAAGCTGTATCTAATACCACTTTCCCTCTGGGCAGATTGGAAAGCACGTGCGGACGTTGTGAAGCTTTTAAAGCATCTAAAAAAAGAATTAACTGTGCTTGTTGTCAGCCATGACTTGAGGTTGTTTCAATTTTCTCTAGTAATTTTAGATCATATAATTTTTAATCATATTATTGTTCAATTTTTATTATATACTTCCTTTAGTCCCATATATAGGAAGAAAAAAATCATCAAGACCAAATAAAATTATGGCATAGTGGCATTAAATGTGTTTACACCCATTTATATAGACAGCATATGAATTTCTAGTAAATATAGAAATGATATTAAAGTAATTTTAGCAATTTATACACCTTAAAGTTTGTGATTTTTTCTTACCATTAGGACAAAAAAAAAAAAACCAAACCTTTTATTATAGATGGCATAGAAGGGAGTATTATATTTGTTTGAGTGTTTCTTTTGCTTTAATTGTTTTTCCATTCACTTCAACTAGAAATGCTTCTAACTTCAATTGTTACAAAGAAATTGAATTAATTTCATTTAAATAATTATGTTACAAAGAAATTGAATCAATTTTATTTAAATAATTTTTTTGATATATTAATGGAATGGATAACTGTTACTGTAGAATTTATATGGTTTTTGATAGTAACCCTTTGTTAGTGATTTACTTAGGCTAATCAGGCAGATAGTTGAGTCGGTTAGAAAAAATAAATCAGACATTTTGCCTATAAATAGGAAAAGGAGTTGTGATGTTAGGGAAGCAATTGGTGGGATAGAGTTATCTTCAATATCTTGGGGTTTGTTCATTCACACGATAGAAGGGTTATGGCGTCGTATAATCCATGCAGCTGACTCCACCAAGTGGAAAATGGCATGGCTGTTGTTGTGATGTATGATTAGTTCTACATCAAACATGCTTTCCAATCAGCAATTCATTGAACAATGTGGCATTGAATGTAAGAAAACTATAACTATTAAATTGATATGAACTCAAAACAGCTAAGGGTTTTTGGTGGCGCTATAGATGCTTTTTACACGTGTTGTAGCTAGTAGATCGTAAGATTAATCCTTATACATTGATTCTAACTTTGAAGCAGAACATGTTCTCCCATTACTCAATTCCTCTTTTAATTGTAAAAGAAATTTTGGTTTTTCTTTTTATATATTGTAGTACTTTGTGAATCGTTAATTTTCCTTATGGAGCTTCGTATGTGCATTTCAGAGAGTTTGCAAGTCTAGTTGATCAATCATGGAGGATGGAAATGGGTGGCAATCTTACACAGGAGTTTCTACCATTATAATTTATATTTATTGCCTTGATAATCAAGATAGAATGCTTCAAGGTTTGAACCTTAATCTTCAATTGCATGATGTATTTTCAACAATATCTTTGATAATTTATACAATGATTTTTTAAAAATAAAAAGGAATGCAACTCTTCATGTACTTGCGGCGAGTACAATATTAGAAACTAGGGTTTAGTCTGTTTATGTGATGCCTTGGGAATGATCCCAAGAGGAGTATTTATAGTCCTTTGTGGGCTTGTTTCTGCGTGACTTAAGCCCCAAGCAAGCTGGGCCTTAAGACTTTTTACTAAGCTCTAGACGCTTCTAGAAGCTAGTTGAGGCGGCGCCTCTTGAAGGGCGCGGCTAGGCCTCAGGAGCCCTTCTGAAGGGCGCCTTAGCCTTTCTAGAGGGCCTTTGAGCCCTTAGGAATATATTGACGGTCCACAGCCCCCCAAGCACGAGCTTTGGTACAAGGCGAAGTGATGAATCTATGAGGTTGATTATTTGTATAAGTTATATGTGCTTTCAGATGCTTGCTAGGGGCGATGTCCTTTGGGAGGGACACGCCCAGGCTTCGGGGAGCCCTTCTGGAGGGTACCTGACTCTTTCTAGAGGGCATTCAAGCCCTTAGGAATATATTGACAGTCCACTGCGTTAGCAATAGTTAACAGATATGATGCACTCTTTAGCCTAGGCTTTTGGGACATTTGGTCCTTGGACGGGAATAGAGGCTTCTATGACCAAGTGGTTAAGAGTTCAATCCTTCCCACTCTTGTATGACCAAGTCGTTAGGAGTTCAATCCTTGCCATTCCCATTCACTTATATCTAAATTACAATTCAGAATACACTGGTGGGCGTGGGCCTATGCTTTACCCACAATTCAGGCCGAAGTGAAGCAGGTAATTTTAGAGATATAGTTAAATATATTTTGTGATAGGCAGTAACCTCCAAGTAGGAGAGTCTGTGTGTGAGAAGGGATAGTTAAGTAGCAAAAGATCACGGCCTCTAAATTAGTTGGAACTGGGTAACTAAGTGGATTGACTATTACTAAGTAGCGAAAGACATTATCCTTTGAGTTTATTCCAGGCTGATTCAAGACCAGTGGTTAACTGACCGAACATTTCAGCCCTGACCATAACTGGACGAATCATGTCCATTCTTCTGTCAGTTATCTCTGTCTGAAACCAAACCAAATTAGTATCTTATCTATCAATGAATGGAGGTGTAACCAATCAGAGGAATTGTAGATGACGTGGCATGCTTACCGCGAAGGAATTCCTGTAAGAAAGGGAAGAACAAAGCTTGCTCGAAGAAGAGGAGAATGTGGTGGTGGTTCGATGGTGAGAGAGAGGCGTCGACAAATGACGGGATGCTAGTACTGCTTCCATCTCCACCAACTGAACTCAGTAGTACTTGATGCTATTTGTGTTTTATCCACAACTGCCAAACTGGACTATCAACTTCCGTCACATAACCTTTTTTAATTCATTTACTACTACCTTGCTAAAGTAAATTTACTTTTTATTTATTTTAAAAAATGAATTCATCTTATCCAAACTTAAATATAAGCAAAATTAATTGAATGGATATTAATTAATCTAATTTACTTTTTTAATATTACCAAAAAATAATTGTATGCAAATTAGCATATCCTTATCTTATTTTATTTTTTGTTTTAGATTCAAACAACAAAACTCACACACACTAAGTACATAGAATTGGGAAAGAGGAGAAAAGGATGTTAGGGAGGGTATTGGATTGAATTATGAGTGTGTGGAAAAGGCTAGTAGGATCTCTCAACCAGGAATTTACTCTGTTCTATCACTATGTTCTCTTTCCCCTGAACCAGTTCACACTACATTGGTACTGGATTTGGGAGATAGGGTTCCGCAATTGAAGTTCAGTTGTCAGTTCTTATCCCTGTAAGTTCTTATCTATAAAATACTTAAGATCTGAATACCTTTTCTATTTTAACTGTCATCACTCATTATCTATACCGCCCTCTTATAAGAGGGTAATTTACATACCCTCTTAAGTAGTTAGGAGAGATTTTTACTGATGACCTGATAATCAATCCTGGGATTTCCTTTGGATGGTCACTAATGCACGTATTTTGTTGTGAGCTATCTTTCACATTCATCTTAAAAGTCACTATACTGATACATTAAGCTCTCATGTATGACCAGAGTGCCTGTATTTACCTCACACATGATGAAAGAATGACTGTTAAGAATTCACATGAAACTAGTAAAATAACCAAAAGTACATATATAACGGGTTTATTTGGAACTAGATTTAGAGTTCACATGAAAGTAGCTTCCAAATAAGTTTTACTGCAGAGTTTTTACATATTTGGAAGCTTTCATGAAACTCAACAGGTTTACTGAATGCATTATCCGTTCACACTCAAAAGTACATGCATATCACAATCACACTATGAAATACTATTCTTGAGAAGTCTCTTATAGAGTCTCAATTTATTAACACTTTCATACAGCATAAGTTGCTACAGCTCCAGCACCAAATCTGCAATACCAACAATTGTAAATTAGTCAAAATACATAAATATATTTCAATTATAATGCAATGCAAATAATATGATGCTCCATAGTATATTAGTTTGCATTGAAATCGAAAAACCTGCTGGGGATTTAGTTTGAAATTTGTCATATACTACATATTAATAATCAATGTTATTAAAGAAAGTATATTTTGCACATTGGTAGGGTTTGAATATTTACAATATATGATGGAGAGTATTCTCCATTTATTTTTTGTAAATAAACTATTAGCTGATATGTTTAGGACAGGCTTCAATGAATATGTGATAGACCTTAGATAACTTGCCTTCAACATTTTATGAGTGGAATTAAAGTACATCTGTATTCATTGATCGAGGAGAATCCAAATGGACCCAAAGGGGGAAGATAATTTGGTTTATGTGCATTCCAGCATGAGTCATATATAGAAAAGATAGGATACTAAAGGAGAGTCAACTTTGTGGGGCATTAGAGATGCACATGATCCTCTTAATGATGATGGAGGACTTTTGAATTGGTAGAGTAGAGTTGTCTCGTGAAGAACTAAACATGGAAACCATGTTTGTTTTGATCAGAATGAAGAAGAGATGAAAGTGATATAGTTAGGACATGTTTGATTGTGTTTTGTTTTTTTAGTTTTAAAAACTGTTTTATAAAATAGTTTTTTAAAACAGGTATCATCTGTTTTGGTCTTTTAATTTTAAAAATAAGAAAGGATACTTAAGGAGAGTCAAAGGTTGTGAGGCTTTAGAGATGCACATGATCCACTTAATGATGGTGAAGGACTTTTGAATTGGTAGAATAGAGTTGTCTCTTGATGAACTTAACTTAGAAGCCATATTTGTTTTGATCAGAATGAAGAAGAGCTGAAAATGATATAGTTAGGACATGTTTGATTGTGTTTTGGTTCTTCAATTTTTAAAAACTGTTTCGTAAAATCATTTCAAGAGTAGTTTCTAAAATAAGTATTATCTGTTTTGTCTTTTAGAATATCCTGTCACAGTGGAGTTCCTGCTAGTGTTGTTGTTTGATGCACCAGTAAGGGCATGCTTCCATGCATTTAGGTGCTCAATGAGGAAGGAAAAAGTTAAAAAGAAGCCCTTGATTAGAGAACCTAGAGCTGCTGATACCATGGCCTAACAGCTCGCATCGATCCGAAACAAAAAGAAAAACTTCGAAGCTAAAATAAACAGAAACAAAGGTCAACAAAAAATAAAAAAGAATAAAGAAGACTTGAGAAAAATGTGTTACACAAGTCAGAACTGGACCACTTACGAGACTAATTCAGTTAGACTTGAGGGAAAATCTCACATTGTGTAAAATAGTTAAGACTAAAGTGTTTGTTTATATGCAAAGTGAGGTGAAGTCCAATTGGTTTTGACCTTTTGGATTACAAACCCCCAAGCTTAGACCGTTAAAGCACAACATATAAAGACTTCTCCAATTGAATCTGCTAAAATCCAACGCGCAATAAAGGAACATCTGAATAGAATAAATAAAATCCAGGAGATCAAGATATTCCCCTATTCTCCAACACTATTTTATTGTTATATGTTTTTCGTTAGTATTTTTTTTTATTTTCAATTTAAGATACATTTGAATTTATTTCCTATATGATGTCTTCTATAATTTTTTTGTTAACACAAATGATACATTTTTTCATAGCATATTCTATAATATTTTAAATATATAATACAGTCACTTATCATGAATAGCTGTATTCCATTAATAACATCGGTCCAACACTCACCATATCATGAAAATTTTGAAATGGCATTCCACTATATTATCAATCACTCCTTTTATACTGCATATTATGTTGTTTAAAGAAGACTATACGAAAACTTAAAATGACACTGATGGAATATATTTATCAAATTTCTGTGCTTGAATAATTAGATTCTAGAGATATATAGTACTTACACTCGGCATCTGTTTTGATCCAGTGCTCATTGTTCCCAGTCGAACCACTGCAACATAAGTCATCTTGCGGTGGATTCCAGTTGATCTCACAGTGTTCATCAAAGCACTCACGAGGAAGATTTTTAATCTTACCTTTGGGGGATTTAGCAACACTTTTTGCATTTATGGTGTCTTCAGGATAGACTTTTCTGTGAAACTTGCGTAGAACCTGCATACCCAGATGAATAACCGAATAACTTATTATGATTGTTTCGTGTGTGTTCAAGATGAAATATTGAAATTGTGGTTTGATTTTGAGAGCTAAACCTATTCAAGAAGATGGGTGTCTTTGCATACCTAATGATATTTGGCACATTAACTTTTTAACATAGTTACATTTTGTGGAAAGCCCTACTAGAATCCCTTCATTTAATGGTCTGTAAGGATACTTTACAATTTTTAAATGTTAATATGGTGATTTTCTTTTTATTCTCCTCTATCTGAAGTGTTTTACTTTATTCTTGATGATAACAAGCTCCCATTAAATTCATGTCTGTCTTATTGATGATTCTTATATTTCCGTATTACTTTTTTCGTTATATTTGATAGGGAAATGTCAGTGATTAATATGTCAGCAGTAGGGATCAAATGCTGGACCTTCTTTAGCATTCTAAGTCATACCACTGGGGGGGTTGACATATGTATACTCTCTCTAAATTGTCAATTGCATTAACATGGTGAAAAGAGCGAGAGAATGAGTCCTAGTTTTTATGATAATTTTAAAAAATAATACAAATTGAATGTTACTAACTAAATTAACCAACCTTTCTTGTGAATTATTTAACAGGGTCTCGCATGAAGGAACAGACAGAGTATTGTTAAATAAGTAATAGAAAATCTAGTAATAGTGACCAACCTTACTGAGCTTTTTATTGGTTGTAGTAGAATCAGCGATATTCTCGGAGGTGTTGCAGCTTTTTGAGGAAATGTGGACCATTTTCAACATCTTTTTCATAATATGCATCGGTGACTTTTGTGCTTGCTTGACTTGTGTGTCTTTTACTCTTGTCTCTATACAGTCTTCATTTGCTGTCTTTGTCCTTAGAAATAGCTCAGCAAGTGACGCCCTCTCTTTCCTCTCCTGTACTTTTTCTGGTATTTCAAACGACGACCCCAATAAATATCCTTGCAGAGGACAGACATCCTTGTTTCCACAATCTTCATCTACGGATCCATCTTTTTGCTTTCCGCTAATTTTGATGTTGCTATGACTAAGACGGCTGTTTCTTCCTGATGATTCATTGAAACTTTCTTCTTCAGTCTCAAGAAATTTTTCAAGCTCGTAACTTATGAGCTTCAGTTCATTCTCTGTCACGGCTGCATCTTTCATAGGTATGTTTTCTGAAGGCGTGGCAAATGTTGGCGTTACTGGTTCATTGATAACTGCCTCTGCACCAAGTGTTCCAATTGTCAGAAAGCCTTCAAAGAGCTCCGAGACGACTGCAGATGTTTCTTCTTGTGATTTATCTTCTTCCCTGCACCAAGATGTTTGACTTTCCTGATGGTGTGACTTTACGAAACAGAGTTGGTTAATGGAACTGAAGCTTTGCTTTGTCTGAGAGTATTGGCTGTCAAGTGTAAGACAAGCGCAAGGATTTCCTGAAATTGGAGTTCCAAAAGAAATTACTAAGTTGTGGAAATTATATAAAGTTTAGATATACACATGACCTGATAATACATATTTATTTCTTGCTTCTGCTATCCTTGAATCTTGGAAATAGTAATACAGAACATGGAAGAGAACAAACAGGATTATTATTTGATAGTGAAATGTGAATTAGGGGTCTTGAGAATGATATAAGTTCAATGTTTCATCTGTATTAATGTTAAAGATTTTAATCAACATGAAATGGGATGCGGATGGTTCAAGAACAATAGTTGTCCTAAATCCTTGTCTATTTGGAAAGTATGATATGCAAAACACCTTAATTTTACTCTAGCTAGAGATGTGTAACATCGAGGGTTTTTAGTTAGATTATTGGTGATAGATTACGGTGCATTCCTGCAACTCAGAAAAACCAATGTAATACATATTTTGATATGTTGATGGACAGTGACCAGTCATCAGTGTGACAATTTAATTGTGTCATGGTGTATTTGATGATACTCCCTCCATTCCATATCCTTGGTAGTTTAAGTTTTTTGCACACATAGAAATAAATCATTTTAGTTATATCTCAAGTGTATAATTAGAAAATAACGATTAATATCTTGAGTTTCTAAAACACCTATCGTTTTGAAACTCAAATAAAATGGTAAAACTACCAAAGATTTTGAATGGAGGGAGTAGCTTTTAGCTTTCACCAAATGAGATAGAGAACATTTGCAGTGCAAACCTCCCTTTCCACTTTTACTTTCATCAATGAAGAATAAACAATAAAAAATTTAAGCAAATGAGAGTTAACAACAGTAAAAACAGCTGAATACCAAGCTTGACATCCTTGAAGGGATCATTATCATTTTGCTGCAGTTTTCGATGAACCCATTGAAACAACTGCAATAAGTATAGACATGAGTTAAGATTAAAGTCTGGAAGAATTTTTTCATTCTAAATTGGTTGAGATTAGACATACCTTCATTTTGACTCTTTACTTAATTTGTTAGGTGTCTCACACTTATATAAATAAGAATGGAAAAAGGTCTCGAGGATTTGGTGGTTATGATAGATAAAGTGAAAAGGCACAATGAGTTGGAAGTTGGTAAATGCAAGGGTCTAAGATAGATGTCTGTATGGAGAAAAACAATTAGATAGATACAACAATGTGGTTGGCCATTCTATTCAAAATCTAATCATGGGGGTAAATTGAGTTTGTTATGTGTGCCAACTAGTTTCTATTTGTCTATATTTTTGTCTCTGTATGAACTTTAATGGAGTTAGACACGTATGTAAATCCATAACCTTTGATCCAAGGCAGGTCAAAGTGCATTCAGATGCTAAAGCACTGCCAATTTTGTAAGATAAAGATGTTGTAAATTTCAATTTCCAAAACATTTTCATTGCTGAGCAGAGAAATATACATCTATTGGATGTTTTTTGACCAGCCATCAATTGAATGTTAATTTTTACTAATTTACCTGATAACATAATATATTATTACTCATTAGGGATCTTAGAAGCAACTACGAAATCCATTAATTTGACATACGGCATGATTTTGGTGACATTGTATTTTTGAAAGACTGCTTATTAATTCAGATCCCCCAATTCACCTTTGTGCCTGTTGTATACTGATGTACTTTGTGCCTGTTGTATACCATATTTCTATTTGTATTTTCTGTAAATGATAACTTTTTCCATGTGTGGCTCATAAAATCAGAAGTCCCAGGGTTTCCACTTTCAAATTGTCCAGACAGCATTGTGTAAACCATGAGAATTAAGAGACATTGAATGTTAAGCTCAAACTACAATGGTAAATTTATACTTTGTAGGGCTGGGTTAAATACATTTTTTTATATATTGAAATTATTAAGAAAATATTGTCACGATGGATGTGACAGAAAGTTTTCTGCAAACATATTAATGTAATAAATTATACTAGCAACTCACTCTCTTCTCGGTACACTCCCTAACTATTTGAAAATCATGGGCGTCACAAAATTTACTTGAGGTCAACATAATTTAGTAAGATTCACTTGAATTTCAACCGGTTAAAGTTAAAGAGTGTGTTGAAATAAAAAAGTGTTTAAGAATGTGTTGATAGCACGTCTTTTAATCTAATTTTATATATGATTTGTATACGTTCATTTTATATGTATGTACGCGCAGACGTGCACGCATGTCGATACATCGATGAGTTTTTGGGTAAAAAGTTTGGATTGGAATTTGGTGCTGTAACTTTTCCCACAGTTTTAATGTCAGCCGTTGGATGAATTTGTGCCACAAAACCTCCCAATATTGTAATCTAATCCAATGGCTTAAATGAAAAACAGTGTGTAACTGCGTCATTTTTGAACAGCAGCAAATCCTGGTCCAAAAAGTTTTAATATGGGAGGTGTGGTGGTAAGGTGGCCAAGTGAAGGACGAAACCTTCAACATCAAGATACTAAAATCAAACTTTAATTTTGTATTGTTATAAACTCTGTTTGTGATTCGTGTGGTAATAATTAGCTAAAACTCTTCCTACATCGGAAGTACTTGCCATGTGCTAGTTGGGACTAAGGTTATAGAAGAGATGTTAAGCTTTCACCCGACACTTATGAGTGGTCCTCTTGCACCTTTCGAAATCATTGAGAAGTTCTCTTATTGATTGTACTATTATTCAAGTTGAGGATATTTTTCAACCATTTTATTTTTGTAATTATGCCCTCTGGACAACCTTAATTGCTGTAGTTCAATTTGCAGAGATAATAACTGTTGCTGTTCCTGAAAGATCCACACAGTACCAAGAAAGCGATGAGTTGTTTGATTGGAGCAGGAGAAAAACAGTTGTAAACATTATTTACTAAGCTCATCTCATTTGTAAAACATACATATCTATCTTGTACAAAATTAGGCTAGTATCACACTCCAATACATTCTCTAACACACTCATCTTAACACACTTTCCAATGGATTTTGCTCTTTTCACTTCAAGAATTGCACCCTCACACCCTGAAAATACCAAAATACTTCCAATGGCAGGTAACTGTTGCTCGCTACCAAAACGCCCTCCAACCGCAGTTACTGTTGTTCGCTAAATGCTGCTGGTTCATTTAGTGAACGACAGTTAACTGACGCTAGAGATATTTTGATATTTTTGGAGTGTGAGGGAGCGATTTTTGAATTGAGATGAGCAAAATCCCTTTCTATGTGGTTGAAATTTAAACGGGGTCTACTAAATGCATGCGAGACTAATATAATTTTATGGGGCCATTTGAATTTCAATCAATTAGAAAGTATGTGATGAGAAGAGTGTGTCGATAACACTCTCCATTACTATCTCACAATTTTTTTAGGAACTTTAACAACTTTTCACTCCAACGGTGTAACTCTTAGAACTTAAAATAGGTTTCTACAAGATACCCTACATCTGATATTGTATGTAGAGAAATTAGTATTTTTAAATTTATAGGAACATGTTCTTCTACAAGAACAGTTTGTAAATGCTGCATATCCCTCATCCTCCCTCCAACAGTGATACTTGTTAAGAATAGGTTCTTACATTGAATATGTTCTCTTTAGTACTTTCTTTGTTTGAATACTTAATTTGTTGGAACAGAAACAAATAATTATTGCTGCCTTTTACTTTGTCCATTACCATCAATGAATGGTTATTGACCAAACTTATTCAACTAAGAATCAGAACATCTTGATTCTAGCTGGACCATTTCTTGTCGTCAACGAATGGTTTGGTCCAAGGGTAAGACCACTAAAGTCCTTTTTTCAGACTTGCAAATAATATTTTTTAATATATTTTATAAGTAAAATTTTCTGATATGCATACTAAAAATCTCATATTAAAATATGCTTTGCGTCTCACTTAATTGACAATTGCTCTTTATGCACTCAATAAAGTCAAACGGTAGTTAACTGCCGTTCGGTGGATACCTGAGAACAATCGTTGGGCGCCCAAAGAGCAATCATCCACTTACTTTTAAAGATTACTGGCTCGGCCCACAGTCAATCTTGTAGTCAAACCAATAATTTTGAGGAAAACAGTGCTGAAGACTATTCCGCGTTACAATCAACCATGAACTGAATTATTATGAGTCGATTTCGATTCCAACTAAATTCGGATTGGTTAATGAAAAGTTGCAGTGCCAATCGTAATCATGTAAATGAACTGCATGTGTTTGTCATACGCTAACTTGCTTCTCAGAAATAGTCATTGAGATTTTATTAAGCTTTTGATGCTTGATATTTTTTCTTACTTAAATTGGTTAAAAGTAGGATATTTTCTATTATATATTATCTATAGCTACTTGATATGTGGCATAAACGAAACCAACAATACTGAGGATCGAATTTAAGGGACAATATCCAGCACCACTACCCTAACACACTGTTTAGACAGAGGAAATTTTCCCTAGTTATAGCCTGATGGACTCAATAATTGTAGAGGGATAGACAGGTACCTACGTAATTGAGACAAACCCCACCAATGAGGTCAGTTTTTGTGTCATGACATCCTCATTTGTAGCTAGAAGCCTGATAGATCTAAAGCATAAAAGTTTACTACTTTTAGAGGATTTACTATATCAATGTTTAGTTAGGACAATGCCAAGTCATAGCCATTAAAAATGTGCTAACCAAAACAAACAGAAAGGTTTAATAGTTATGGGCCATTTTGGGGTCAGTGAATGGTACAGGTGAGATCCTTATCAACTCTATACGGTGACCATGTGAATTCCATGGGACTTTTTGGTTAGGTTTGTTAAATGAGTGTTGATCTCATTTAAGTTGGACTTAAGGGTCACGTCAGGTGCGAGCTTAACTATTGAAGTTGAATTGAAGTTACATATTGGCAAAATTTTTAGCTGGCAGGTGTATATACGTGTCTGAACAATCTTATTTTATGAGGATTTGTTAGGGTGAGATTCAAATTTATTTAACATAAATTCTTGAGCTTCTTTTTATTCTCTTTTATCTAACTCATCATTCTTCAGAGAGAGAAAGACTCGTCAATTGAAATAGTATAAAGAGAAAGACTCGTTAAATAAACTAATTTTATATCATGAATTTTTCTCTCTTGAATTGGAATTGTCGTTAAATAGATAAGGTTTAAACAAATTTAGTTGGTTGAGCCTTGTGAGTGTACAAGATTTTCACACTAAGTATGTGTTTTATTGTACAACATCAATCATAACCAATTCTCATTTTGCTAGGTAAAGTTGAATACACGGATTAAACATCATATTGTTCTATCTTAGATAATTCCTTTAATCAAATTATTGGTGTGGAAACCGCGTGTTGGAATTGGTATTTTTAAGATGTTTATTTGGGCTCAGCTGTGAGAAGAGAAAGTGAGGCGTTGTTATAGGGTTTTTGTTGGTTTTTTTTAGGGTTTTTGGTGCGAGCAGCAGACAATAGGTGGTCGGAACTTGTTTATGAGGTTATTCACAATGGGGTTTGGGGTTTTGGGTCAACTATGGTTTATGCAGTTGCTTGAGGCTTTGGCATTATTCTTGGTGTTGTCTTTGGGTTTAGTGGTTAGTTTTTTATTGGTTTATGTGGTAGTTGTAACACCCTAAACCCCACATATCATTTTCTAATAAAAATATAATAATTATTAAAGCACGTAAGAGTGTCACACATCTTCTTAAATCAAAAGTACTTTATTTAGATTAAAAAAAACGTCGCAGCAGAATAGTTTTAAAAAACTTTAAAGTATACATCTCATCATAGTTTCAACAAAAACTGAATACAATAGAATTCAAAAACATAGTCTAAATAAAATAAATCCCCAATCCCTAGTGTCACAGATCAAAGCATCGACTCGATAAAGACTCCCAAAAGCGATAAGTAAACAAGTAGGCTCCAAAGCCATCCTCCAAGACTCACTGCTACTAAACTTCTTCTTCCTGCAAATCTACACCACAAGGGTGCACAGGCGCCCAACCCGCCACTAAAGGGTGAGAATATATTCAACATAAGAAATGCATAAACACATGTATAGATCCAGATAAAAGAACACTTCAATTACATTTAGGCATGCATACATCACAGACAGATAATATTCGCATTTAAACATGTGCCTTCATTTAATAAAATCAACAGGCATCAATCAACATCTTATATAACATACAAGTATCAACACTATTTAAGTATATCAAGTATACATTTAGAAAAATACAGATCATTCACACATAATCATACAAAAGCACATCAATAAATATCACATCTTTAAATAACACATCTTCAGATAGACTTGCCGTTATGTATGCAATGTCCCTAACTTGACTCTAAATGCATGTGGTACCAGTTTTGGATATCAAAGTTATGTTACTGATTTATCCCCCATCTTTAAACACATCTTTAAACACATCTTTACATCGGAATGACCATGAATGAATGAACACCAAATAATGACTCGACAATGCACATCTTTATATGACTCAACAAATACACATCTTTAAATAACACATCTTTAATTACACATCTTCAAATAGCACATCTTTATACAACACATCTTAAAATCACACATCTTCAAATAACACATCTTTATATAATACATCTTTAATTACACATCTTCAAATAGCACATCTTTATACAACACATCATAAAATCACACATCTTCAAATAGCACATCTTTATATAACACATCTTAAAATCACATATCTTCAAATAATTTACGAATTACGCTTAATCAAATAATTCATCATCTAAATCATATTATTTCAAACATGTCAAGTTTCAAAACACATCATTTGCTTAGCTAACATTAGAAATTAATTACTTAACTAGCATGAGAAATTAATTACTTAACTAACTAGAATTATATTTAATTCTAAATATAATAGTAACTTTTTACTACTATAATTATTATTAAATAGTCTTTAAATTTATAAAAGCTTTCAAACATTGGGTTTCAACTATGGTTTTTAGAGCCTACTTGTTAACTTTAAATTTAGTCGATGCTATTTGTTTACTTTAAATCTAGTCCAACAAGTAAATATCAATGTGAATATTTGGTACTTTATTTAGATTAAAAAAAATGTCGCAGCGGAATAGTTTTCAAAAACTTTAAAGTATACATCTCATCATAGTTTCAACAAAAGCTGAATACAATAAAATTCAAAAACATAGTTTAAATAAAATAAATCCCCAATCCCTAGTGTCACAGATCAAAGCATCGACTCGATAAAAACTCCCAAAAACAATAAGTAAACAAGTAGGCTCCAAAAACCCTAGTTTGAAAGCTTATATAAATTTAAAGTAAACAAGTAGCATTGACTAGATTTAAAGTAAACAAGTAATCGGTTGGAACTTCAATTTAATCTAGTCGATGCTACTTGTTGGAACAGATTACATCCGAAGAATCTAGTCGATGCACTTATCAATTTGTTAAACTTCAATTTGTTGGGAACAGATTACATCCGAATATCAAGTATTCACATTTTCAATTATAACTGATTTGCATTAATCATTAAAGAAAATTATGGTAAAATTCTTGTAGCTAAAACTAAAGGTATTAACACACGCTTAATTTCAGAAGTAAAATCAAAACAACCTTAATTGCCAATCAAATTGATATAACTTATAATAGAATAAAAATCATGATAATACAGTGAATCAAGCCTTCCCATGATCTGATCACTCAATTGACAAAAATATATATATTTTGAATCAAAATTCCGAAACAAAAGAAGTTCGTATGTCTCTGTAAAAATAATACCGGCATGAACAGTTCACACCTTGATGCAATTGCGGCTCAAATAAAAGTGTTGTTTCACTAGTCAAAAAAAAAAAAAAAAAAACC
>Ga0228710_1003144_pt1 | contig 26314 bp, 13 predicted proteins | sample MedpolnodulmetaG_FD_177995 | JGI IMG/M metagenome (GOLD analysis project Ga0228710, IMG submission 177995) | Root nodule microbial communities from Medicago polymorpha collected in Santa Monica, California, United States - pink nodules | ecosystem: Host-associated > Plants > Roots > Nodule...
AAGAGTAATTATTCACGAACTTTAAATAAAATATTTGAGCTTTATAATTATATTTTTTTAGGGAAGCTTTATAATTATATATGTCTATGTTTTTGTCCGTTAATATTGTGAGTTATTTTTTATAAAAAAGATAAAAAAAAAATTGATAGGTATTTGCTTTGAAAAGTATTAAACGGTAATTTTGTGAGGCGTTTTTATCAACTAAAAAATAATAATTGATGGGTATTTATTTTGTACAGTATTCAATATTTTGACAGCTATAATCTTATCAAAAAATTTGTTTGATGTATCTTATTAAAAGCAAATCAAATACAAAATGAACAAGCGCTTCAGTGGTTAGGAAGTTGTTTCTTAATAGGAGGGTCACGAGTTCAACTCCCATCTGTGCCATTTTTTAAAACATGATTTAAGTTAAAAGCAAAAAAAAAAGAAAGAGAGAAGAACTGGTTCAACCCATAACTCGGGCGAGTCACCAGTTTTTACGGAGTTTGATCGGTTCTCGCCGAGCCAACTGCATGGCCGATCCGAAGGTATGCTCGAACCGGTCTACCCACTGGTTCCCGGTTCGACCGGTCCGACTGGCCTGTTCGATCCGAGTTTCAAAACTATGTTGGTATGCAAATTTTGTTAATTTTCTTGCAGCAGGGGTACTACCCCCAGATTTGAATTATCAGCAAAAGAAGAAGTTCTTCAATGACCTCAAGCACTACTATTTGGACAAGCCCTACTTCTTCAAAAGGGGTTTAGATGGAATCTTCAGAAGGTGCATTCCTGAAAACGAGGTAAGTAACATTCTAAACCATTGTCACTCTTCTTCTTGTGGTGGCCATGCCGGTACTCAAAAGACTTCTTTTAAAATTCTCCAATCTGGATTCTGGTGGCCATCACTTTTTAAAGATGTGCATCTATTTGTCTTTAAGTGTGACCAATGTCAACGCACCTGTAATATTACTAAAAGGAATGAGATGCCTTTGAACAATATCCTTGAAGTAGAAATCTTTGATGTATGGAGTATTGATTTCATGGGGCCATTTCCTTCTTTTTTTTGGAAATCATTACATATTGGTGGCGGTTGACTATGTGTCCAAATGGATTGAGGTCATTGCCTCTCCCACTAATGATGCACAAGTTGTTATAAAATTGTTTAAGAAAATAATTTTTCCAAGATTTGGAGTACCTAGGGTTGTAATAAACGATGAAGGGTCTTACTTCATCTCTAAATATTTTGAAAAACTTTTACAAAGATTTGGAGTGAGACACAAAATTGCTAACACCCTATCACCCCCAAACAAGTGGCCAAGTTGAGGTTTCAAATAGGAAAATTAAAGCTATTCTTGAAAAAACTATTTCAACTTCTAGAAAAGATTGGTCGATTAAGCTTGATGATGCTCTTTGGGCTTATCGGGCGGCATACAAAACTCCCATTCGAATGACTCCTTTTAAACTAATTTATGGGAAGTCTTGTCACCTTCCGGTTGAGCTAGAACACAAGGCTTATTGGGCAATTAGGAACCTCAACTTGGACCCAAATTTGGCTGGTGAGAAAAGAAAGCTTCAATTAAGTGAGTTAGAAGAACTTAGGATAGATGCCTATGAGAATGCCCGCATTTACAAAGAAAGAACTAAAAAATGGCATGACAAGCATATTCTCAAAAAGGACTTCAAGAGCAGTGATCTTGTGCTGCTCCTCAACTCTAGGTTGAAACTTTTTCCAGGTAAGCTAAGGTCAAGGTGGTCCGGTTTGTTTCAAGTCCGCAAGGTCTACCCTTATGGGACAATTGAAATTTTTTCTGAAAAAACTAGGCCATTCAAAGTTAATGGCCAAAGGCTAAAGATTTACAATGCAGGTGAAGCCGTTGAAGAAAGAGTCATCTGAACTCTTAAAGAGCCCCCTTGAGGAACAATTCACTTCCTTTCTTCTAGCTAGTGACGATAAAAGAGCACTTCGTGGGAGGCAATCCACGAGTTTAATTTGTTCGTTTTGTGTTATTTTAATTTGTTTTGTAGGTAATTGTCCAAATATGATGCGCAAAAGCGGAAAAAAAGTTGGAGCTCGTTGACCAGAAGGTTGGCACGGCTCGTGCTTGTATCCAACACCCAAAAAGAACTAAATTGGCAGAGGGGAGGCACGACCCGTGCCTGTAGAGACACGACCGTGCGTGAGGATATTGGCCAAAAAGCCAATTTTTCTCTTCATTTAACAAATTGTGAGCTTTCCCCACCCCTTTTCCTTTTATTTTTTGTTGTTTTTCTTTTCTTTTCGAATCATTAAGGACAATGCGTTACCCAAGTGTGGGGGGAGCCAATAAAGTGTCTTGTTTAGTTAAGTGTCGTAGTGTTTCCAAACTCACTTGAATTTTAATTTTTTGTTTTGTTTTGTTGTGAAAGGCATGGAAAGCAGCTTGTTTTTATTGTGAATTATGACATAATTTTTTTTGTCGTCTCTTCCAAATGGTTATTTCTTTTTGTACATGAAAGTGATTTCTTGTGTTTTAAGTGTTCTTGTTATACCCACGTCTTGTTTTATTGTGAAAATTCTTTATGAGAAAAGCACAAAGTTTTAGTCTTTGAGTAAGTGTGTAGGTAGGTATTTTAAGGAACACGTTCTAACTTTAGTCGTAAATTGACCCTTAAAAGTCTTCAGAGTAAAAGTAGTATAAGTTTGTGTGGGGAGAAAAGACTTGAAAAAATAATAAAAAGTGACCAAGTGTCCAAAACTGGTTGGTCACCAAGACATTAAAATGATCAAAATGCCTAAAAACAGATTGATTATCAAGAGGGTCGAAAGCAAATATATTTATAAGGGGACGTCGCTGACTCTGGGGGGCAGGAGCAGACCTCACTAACTTCCCACGTGAAGGTGGTGTTTCTCTGACAATCAAAAATAGGTTATGTAATTCCTTCTTAAAAATGTCAAATCATCCAATGATCATATAATTCCCATCTCTTTTATATGAAATGAAGAAAGGACTTTTCTCGGTTGGTTTAGTGTTAAGGTTAGAACCTGTTCCTCATAATATCTCTTACACGGGAGGAAGAAAAGGGTTGGACTACACACACACACTCACTTGGGACTTGTTGTTGGGTTGAACAGGTTCATGAGAAATGCTTGAAGTTGTGATTAGTGTACGCTTAGAACAAAGCCTTGGAGGAGACATGAGTTTTAATTGTGTTGTCATATATTATTAATTTTGTTTATGCTGCTAATGTTTATGTCTTTTGCTTGAGGACAAGCAAAGATTCAAGTGTGGGGGAGTTTGATGAGTCAATAATTAGTGTTTTTAATGTATTATTTGAGTCTATTTTATTTAGATTTTATATGTTTTTATTTCCCTTTTAGAACTATTTTACTTCAATTTCAAGTTATTTAATTTTAGGAACAAATATTATAAAGATTGAGTCTTGGAGCAAAAGAAAGAAGATTTGGAGCTGATTCAGACTAAAAATACGAAAATTTGGTGCAAAAATATAAGTCCCCCAAGTCATAAGCTTGGGACGGCCCGTGCCACCAGCCACACGGCCGTGCCACCAGCTCAGAGCCCCTTTTGTTGCTTTTTGCTTCCTGATCAAGCTGCCTATTAGTTTATTTTTGACCTAAAGCCCGTGGTTTCTTGTGCAACACTTTAGTGATTTATTTCTTAGGGCTTAAGTTAGTGTTAGACAATTAACAGAGCAGCTATCAAGCTTTTATAATCATATTTTGTTCTCTGAAATTAATAGTGACAATTGTTTCTTTAAATAAAAGTTCTTTTTATTATTTTATTTTATGTTCTTCTCCTTCTTCTCTTCTATGTCTACAGTGAACATGACTGAGTATACTCTTCTTGTCTTAGGATTGTTGGATGAGTCTAATGACATAATCCCTATCAAACCAAGCCTCAAACCCTAATTTTATGTAAATCTATTTTCTAATCTAAATTCACCATTTTTATAATGAATTAACAAGTACCAAATTCATAAAGCGACAGTGGAGGGTTAGTACTTGTTAATTCATAATCACAAATATCAAAGTGATGCATCGAATGAAAAAGTTTTGATATTGGGACAAGTGAATTTAGACAAGGATTATGAAACATGAGAATAGTCTAGCAAACCTTGAGACAATAAAGTTTTGTTCTTCAAGGATTCCAATAGCAATCAACCATGAGAATAGATGTGGTTGCTAGAGGAACACACTCACTGAAACCGAAAGGAGATGTGATAGGCTAAAGAGAAACTTGTCTTTAGAAAATAGGTCTAAGATAAATTTCTAGGTTTAGGGTTTGGTTTGTGAAGGATTTGTCACCATGACGAACCAATAATCCCAAGGCGCTTTTTATTATTATTTTCAAATCCGTTAAAAATCCCAACTTTACAATTTAACTCTCTTCTAATCATTCATAATAGTTAATTGAATTCAACAACTCCCTGTCGGAACGATTCTCTTTATTACTACATCGGTAAATCGTGCACTTGCAGATTTACTACATCACAACCCTAAATTGAGAACGAGAAAAATAAAAGGAAATGAAAGAAAGGTCTTTAATTAGGGATGACAATTGGACCCATGTCCGATGGGCACCCGCAAAAAATATCCATAATAGGTAGGGTAATACCCCGCTTTAATGGGTTTGGGCTTGGGCCGGGGTATTACCCGTAAATTTAAATGGGTATGGGTACGGGTAAGGGTACTATATTGCCCAGCCCCGCAACCCGCATATACATATTTATATAATATGATAAATAATTTATTTATTTTTGGTGTATAATTAATTAATTGATTTAGTTATCTAAGCTTGAGTCTAAACCTAAAAACTACTTAATACAATAATTGGTCCCTCATGCCAGTATACAATTTTTGAAGAATGTTTTGGATGTTTTTTATTTTGTTAAATACTATGATTCGTACTATTTTATGAGTTGATTTTAAAAAAATTGAACCATAGTTTTTTTTCAATTGTGATATTTTTATCGTCTTTTCATAGTTAAAGTGGGGGTAATGAATGCGGGTATGGGCACTAAGGTGCCCATAAGATATAGGGAAGGGTACTAAAGTTGTTACCCACGAGGGTACGAGCATTTTTTACAAATGCGGGTATGAGGAATGACATTGTAGTACCATACCCATATGGTACCCATTGTCATCCCTATCTATAATATTTTTATTTTTATTATTCTTATCACTTCAGAGCCGTTAAGTTTGGTCTGAAAACATATTGAAAAATGCTCCGAGAACATAGTGGTATATTTTACCTTAGTAAATCAATTTATCATCAAGCATCCTCAATTTCATTCAACTTGTTGAATTTTAAATGTTTTAACTGATATGTAGCTGGAGAGCTCTCTATTATGTTCGCTGAATTAGTCAACATGACACTGTTGTTTTAGGTTGAAACAGAGGTTGATTTTAACAGAAAATTTGAATAGTCTTTCCATGTAAGAAACATTTGCATTTACACGGTAGTCATAAAAGAATTTAAGAAAAAGTGGAATACGGAGGATGTTTTTTTCAACAAATCTAAAAATGTGAGTTTTTATATGTATATTACTTTTATTGCATTCAAATTATTTGATTTAGAATTTGTTTCCTTGGTCTATTATAAAAAAAATAGTTGAAGTGAATAATTTATTAATACATTTGTTAATGATTTTTTTGTGTGTGTGTAAGGTAGTTTATTGGCTAAAATTCACTTTTTAAGGTAAATAAGTTGGGTGTCCATAGTTTGAACCCTGATCCCTACATATAATAATGCATTGTCTTTATCAACTGAGTTATGTGAGCGGAGACCATATGTTAATGACTATTATTAAAAGATAAATGTTTCATTGAGTGCCTTGATGGACAAGGTGAACAAACCATTCTTATGGTCTATTGACAACACGTTCATTGTTCTCAAACATGCATGTGTTTGTCTGTGACCGAGCGTGCGTGCGTGCATGTGCTCTTTTGTGTGCGAGTGTGTGTGAGAGTCAAAATGACCATAAGAATTATAGCAAAAATGAAGAACATAAAAACATTGAACACTTATTCACATAATCACATGTGAGAAAGTAACAACTAACCATAAAATAAGAGAAAACAGTAAAACATAACACTTCTTTATCAATAGACAAATAAAAATTACAACAAATTAATTAATAGGTAGAAAAAAGGCATAGTTTTAAAACTCGGCAGGTGCACTGAGTCACTAAATCAATGGTCGAACCGCTGAGTCACTGGTTAAACCGCATAACTGAATCAGATTAAATATGATGACTCGTTCTTATGACTCGGATACTATAATTTTTTATAGGTATTAAAATTTATTGAACTGGTGACTCGGTCTCTAAATCATTTAAAAAAAATCATGAAACCATTCAAAAAAAAATCTTAGACACAACTTTGATTAGGAAAAATTAATGTGTAATTTTTCATTATTATTGTTATTCAATTAAACATAAAAAATAAAAGAACAAAACATTAAGAAGTAATGCCAAACAAAAGATGTAATATAATGTAATGAAAGATTTAATATATGGGATGGTGATGATTATGTCAAAAAGAATTATATTTTTTTTTTGGTACAAAAGAATTATAATTATAATATATATATATATATATATATATATATGTGTGTGTGTGTGTGTGTGTGTGTGTGTGTACTGAATGATATACTTTCAAAATTGTAACAAACAAAAAATACTTTCAAAATAGTTGGCCCGCATCACAATTCTTATGATAGAAGCCCACAAACAAAGGGAAAAACATGTTATTTTTCCTTTCTAATTATCTAGGGTTTCTAGTGTTGAAATATAAGAATTTGTGTGAATACTATAAAATGCTCACTCAGTCGCCGTTCAAACCTATCTTGCTCCTGCATTCATTTCACACAACTTTCCCTGTTTATCTCTTAGCGGTGGCCTTTCTTCTTCTTTTCCTGCTCTATCAGCGTGTTTCTTCTGTTTTTCTTGTTTGTGCAAAAAAAATCTTCGTCTCTGCAACGCCGCAGTGGTGCTAGGACTGTATGACACATTGACTCGACCAATTTTGGAAAACCAGCGAGCCACCGATTTTTTCCGAGTTTAGACGAATTACACCGGTTCTCACCGATTTGATTGCATGTCCGATCCGATTACTGACTTGAACTGCTTACCCTCCCGGTTCCCGGTTCGGCCGGTCCGGTTTTTAAAAATATGGAAAAAGGTAAGAGAAAATAATTGACTAAGATACATGCAAGAACAAACAAAACAATAACAATTACGTAAAGAATCGCAACAAATGGATCAACTGTTATGAGATTCACAATGAGCAAACTGGAACAAGTGAATCCATAAGACATGTGTCCAGTGGTGGAATGTTGACATGTGGGGTACCACTTTTAAGCAAGTTTAAGAAACAAAACAAAGTGTCTTCTTTCAAATATTAATTATTTCCCTTTCTCATTTCTGCAACAGAGCTTTAGGTTTTTCTCCATAGTAATGGTCGCTAATTGGTGATTTCGATTTTCACTTCTCAAAGGAAGATAAAACTATGGTAATTAATGCATCAAAATGAAGGCTCTTCTTGGAGCATATGATGTTTGGGAGGCGGGTGAAGAAGGCTACTGGCAATGATAAATTATGGATTCAGATTGAAGAAAGAGAGGCAAAACAGTTGTTTGCTTCATCCACCAAGAATTGAATGGAAATGGGTCCAATTTTTTTTAAAGGCAATACTTGTTAAGGATGCACCAGAGAAGCTTCGAGCCTCTTGTAAAGTAAAAAAGGATGATTGGAGAAAGTTCACAACAACAGCTGCCAATTGAATTTTCTCATAAAGGCAATGATAAATGGTCCAGAGACAGGAAAAGATTTTAAGTTCAGTAGTAACATCAATAACAACATACATTGTTAAAATTTCAAATTTTGGGCCCCCGATAATTGTGAGGCCTGTGCCACGGGCCTACTTGTACCCCCTCTCGGAAGACCGCAGTCGTCTTAGTCATAAATACGAGAAACATCATAATTTTTAATTTTTGAATAGTATTGCCGATCATCCTTGTAAATTCTAATAATTTTAAGCACCTGTCCACGGTAGAACATTTATGAAGTTTGTCCACCGCATAACTAAACATGCTTAGAGATTAATTAGAACACCGATGCTAAATCATACAACGTATTTTCCTATGAAATTCGATGAATACACGTGTAACATCTTTCTCGCACGTGTAACTTCTGGATTTTTTCTGGAAAACGAGATAGGATTAAATATATTAAAAGTTAGATAACAACCCCTAATTTATATAAATTCATCAAGCATTACGCTTCTTCCTAATCAACAACGCCGATAATAGTTTAGAATTTTCAACGAGAGTAAATTATCTTCATTTAAGCTTAAGCAATATGTTAATTTAGTGTCTTCATTTTCCTTCTTCTAAAACTCAGTGTGTTTTATGACTGAAGTCCCTAAAGATATTACATTAGTTATCTAATAGTACTCATCCAAGCTGTCTAACAACGTCGATGTCTAAATTAAATTGAGAAGCTTGTTAGGAACGATGGGACCTCAACAAACCCACTTCAAACCTAATCTAATTGAAGCATAACTGCAAATCCTATGTCTAAGATCTGCAAGTGGTTTTTATCCACTGTCCCAAATCAAAGTAGAACTCCAAATTAGGGACTAAGAAAGGTGTTTGTGGGTTGAAGATATAATGATGAAGATGAGTCTATTTTTCTGACGATGATGTGGCGGTGAAGTGGTTGTGAACATTGAAAAATGGAATTTAGAGAAGAAGTAAATGTTGAGATTTCAATTTTTATCGTTCGTGAGTTTTCATTGAATTTGGGTCGTACTATTAATCATTTTCCTAATTAGAATACGTACAAAATCACTTTACACTATCAAACATTTAAATTCGCTCCATGAGACACATCAAACCAAGTGTTTAAAATAGAAAAAATCAAATTTAATATTTCATAATAACCGCCATTATTCATAACGTCTCTTGTTTTACGATTTTGCAAGGTTCACAGTCACCGCCAAGTCTCTGCGTCGACTCCACCCTACTTCTTCTTCCCACCGTATTCGATCCATATGGACAATTTCGTCTTCCAATTTTAGCACTTCCATTTCATCCTCAAACGATGTACTACAATTATCTCTATTCATAGTATTCTAATCAGTCTCGTCTTGTCTCATCTCATCTAATCTAATATAATATACTTAAAAGCTTGTATGAACACATTTCAAAAAAATTACTACGTGTATGGTTCGAATTGGTGATCTTCCATTGTTGGGCTTCCTAGTTTCTATAGCAGGCTTCGCATTTCGCGAAGGAAGAAAGAAAAGCCCATCCCAGCTTTGTATCCAAACCAACCAGCCTCGTCTCACCGAACCTAACCTCCGGTCCGAACCTTGGTGTTGTTCCTCTGTTCGTTGAAAATTTCACACTATTTCGATCACTTTATCTCAGCGAGAGCTAAGAAACTCGTTTTTCCTTCTTCCACCGCTACGACGAACCCTAACGCTTTGATCTTCAACACTCTTTCAGGATCAATTTTCATCTTCAACTCAATCTTCTCAATGTCACTGTGAGTTCACCTACTCCATTTCTATCTCTAAAAACCCTAGTATTCTCTCTCTACAAACAAATCTGCTTCCGTTTATTGTTTTCCATATTGGGCACGATTTTGAGAACTCGTTTTGTTGTTTTGTGTTTGTTAGTCGCTAATTGTGAGCTTGAATTGTGAACTATTTCCGATCTTTTGTGTTTTGGTGATGATTTTGAGATTTTGTAGTGATTTTTGGTAGTTGATGGGAAAGCATGGGAAGTGAAATTGTAATTGAGTTTTGTGTTTTTTGAATTATCTCATTTCTGTAGGAAGTGAAAGATTTCCAGCTTAGTTGAATTGTGCGTATTTCATGTTAGATTTTCAATTTTGGTGATGTTTTACACTTTTCTAGTTTTTCCTTTTTGCTTCAATGTGTTTCCGAGTAGTTTTGGTTTTTCTTGCATTGAGGAGGAGAGTGTGAATTTTTGCATGCTGATATGAGCTTATTGTTATGTAGGTCTACACTGTAGTCTATGAAAAAAAAAATTAAGAAGTGTTTCTTCTACTGGAAAATTGAGTCGTTGAAATGATTTATGCAAGTAGATTTCTCTGTTAGTGTTAGGTTAGATAATGAAGACGGGTTAGTTCAAATTCTATCCATGTGGGTGCAATATGAGTTTGGAGCTGGAAGATATGAACGGAGATGGTGGATTCTTGCGGTGAGGATGTTTTTATAGTCGTGGTTGAATTGTATGTGTTTGCACAAACACAAGGGGTGGTTTGAGGTTGTGGATGCCTTGAAGTTTTTGGATAAGTTTGCTCTTTGGGGTTTTTATTGGTTATGGTTTTGTAATAAATTAGAGTTTGCTTTCAATATTGAGGAATTACTACTGCCGCGTCTCAAGGATGGTAAATTACCGAGGTAGTTAAAACAAAGGGGTGTAAAGACGGGACATCACAAATATGTTGGATGCCATTTAATAACACACATTTGTAAATAGAAAATAGGGAGCTGCGTATAGGGAATGTGTAATAAAAGCTTTGCAGTGGAGTTCTTGCTGTTTCTGCATGACTCTGGTTTAGATAACACATAAATGTGTACGATATATATGATATGATGGTCTGGGTTCTGGATTTCTGTTGTGTGTTTTTTCCTTTGTTCTTAAGATCATCAATGTAGTTGATTTGGTAGTTCTCGGAATCTCAATATACTCTCCATTTTGATAGCTTATGTGCACTTGTACTTCAATTACCTGTAAACTTTGAAGGGGGGAAGAAAATCATATTTTATTTATTTGCTTGCTTGTGAGTTAACGATGGCGAAACCTGGTCGTTGATGCCAGACTTCTTTTTTAAGTTGATACTTATGCAGAAGAGCTATTTCTATTGAACATTCTGTAGTTTTTCAGTACTGATCTAGGCGCTGGAGGATAGTTACAAGTCAATTATATGCGAGAAAGAAGTTATTGGATGTGCAAATGTACAAAAAATGTCTGAAAAACATTACGGCTTATGCGTAGAGTGTGTAACATTACCCGTGATTCAACCTTGTAACACTCGAGTTACTCCTGAGTATAAAACCAAGAACTTCATTTTTTTTCCTCTTACAATTCTCCCATATTTTTTATGTTTAAGATAGAACACCTAGAACCTTAATGTTGGATACTCTAGTTTTGTCTTACACTTTCCAAAGACATTTGATGCATTTTAGTTGACTGTTTTTTTATCAATGAAGCAGCAGTGCTCCAAAATTTCTTTTGATTGCGTTATAAGCATTTTCAAATTTGGTCTGCAAGAAAAAAAACTTTAGGGCTGCTTTTGCTAAGCAACAGTGTGCTTATCATAAAATGTTTATCTTGCATCGTGAAACTTTTATTTTGTATTCGAGCTGCTTGCTTCTAACTGTTGCACGCTTATTATACATGGTGCATTTGATCAACGGTTGTGTATGGTATCTTGCGTTGCATGAGATGTCAATTATTTTTATCTTATCCCATGTTTTGACAACTATTTAATTAACAATTTAACATTACACCAAATGGACCTTTACTTGCTGGCTAATTTTTTTTTTCTTAACAATTTCCAGGAGTAAATGATAGTTGCTCAGAGGGGTGTTTTTGGACATAATATTTGGAGAAACTTTTTCTTGATCTTCCTTGGTTCATTACGGCTTCTTATAGATAGTTATCAGCTGAAAAATTGTGAGCTGGGTCATCTATGCCTGGAAACGAGGTAGGAGACAGGGTCCATAATTTTTTTGGTCAAGAAAACTTGTCCCAGGGCCAGTATCACGCACAGGCAGTTGACGGGAACTGGCCTGGGCTAAGCAACAATTTGTGGGCTGGCAGCCAGAGACCAGCCGGTGGACCTTTTATTTCCAATTTGAAACATTTTAATCTACAACAATCAGGTAGAAGTTTATATATGTATTTGCACACACACACACACACACACACACACACACATATATAGTTGGTTGATATATCTATTTTTTATTGTTATTAATCATACTTCCTTTTCAATGTCCAAAGATTCTGAGCAGGGACACACAAGCGCTTTACATTTGCGACATGGTTTGAACCCGGCGCAATCAAATCTGAGGCCTGACATTGGCAGAAATCAAACCCCAAACCAACAAACAGCTGTTAATGGCTATATGCAAGGACATCAGGTTTTCCAGACTAGGCAAAATGAAGCAAACATTTTGGGAGTGGATACGGGAGCTGATTTGCATGGCATATCAAGAGGAATAACGGGGCTAGAGTCACAGCAAGGGGCTGGTCTTGACCACTACAAGAAAAACTTGACTAGGACTGATGGTACAGAGTCTCCTGTCAATTATGATTTTTTTGGAGGTCAACAACAAATAAGCAGTCGACAATCAGGCATGCCTCAGTCTTTCCCTAGACAGCAGCCAGGGATTAATGACATGCAGCTTTTACAACAACAAGCAATGCTCAACCAGATGCAGGAACTTCAAAGGCAACAACAGTTTCATCAACTAGAAGCGAGGCAACATAGTTCCATGACTCCTGCTTCTTCCATTTCAAAACAGACAGTTGCCAACCATTCACCATCTCTTATTAATGGCATTCCCATTAACGAGGCATCTAACCTTATGTGGCAGCCTGAAGTTATGGCAACTAATGCAAATTGGCTCCAGCGTGGTGCATCTTCAGTTATGCCAGGGCCCCCTAATGGTTTTGTGATATCTCCAGAGCAATTGCGCTTGATGGGTTTGGTTCCTAATCAAGGAGACCAGTCTCTTTACGGGCTTCCAATTTCTGGTTCTAGAGGTGCACCTAGCCTGTACTCTCATGTTCAAGCAGACAAGTCAGCAATGTCTCAGGTTTCTATCCAAAACCAGTATTCTCACGTTCAAGGTGACAAACAATCATTACCATCCATATCAGCCAGTGTTAATGCCTTTCCAGCTCATCAATATGCTGCAATGTCAGATCAAACTAACTCAAATGACGGAACTTCAGTTTCTAGACAAGATATTCAAAGAAAAAGTATGTTCGGTTCAGTTGCTCAAGGTATTAATAGTGGACTGAATATGGAGAACTTGCAGCAGATGAATTCTGAGCAAAGAGATGTACCAATGGAAGATTTTCATGCAAGGCAGGAACTGGCTGGATCTTCTGAGACTTCACAGGACAAGATGATAGGGCAGGCTCCTCCACATAATGTGGCTACTCTAGATCCAACAGAAGAAAAGATTTTGTTTGGTTCTGATGACAACCCTTGGGATGGATTTGGCAGGAATTCTGGTTTCAATATGCTGGATGATTCAGATGGTTTTAGTGGATTTCCATCTCTTCAAAGCGGGAGTTGGAGTGCACTTATGCAGTCTGCTGTGGCTGAAACTTCTAGTAGTGAAATGGGTATACAGGAAGAATGGAGCGGTTTAAGTTCCAGGAATACTGAACGTTCATTGCCAAAAGAAGGACCTTCACCCATTGATAGCAGCAAACAACAATCAGTTTGGGCTGAGAATAACTTGCAGTCATCCCCCAATATAAACCCACGGCCTTTAATTCGTCAAGATGATCTTAGCAGGCCCAGTCCCACTGTAAACTATTCTGGTCTTCCTGGATTTCATCAGCAAGGTGCTGATACTGCACAGGAACAGCATAACAGATTACATGCAGATTCTTCTCAAAGATCAATTCCTCAGATTTTAGAAAGAGGTAAATGGCTAGATTGCAGCCCTCAGCAAAAACCATTGGCAGAAGGAAGTCATATCTATGGAAATGCTACCAATTCCTCAGGTTTAGAAGTAAATGAAAAGGTTATTTCAGGTTCTTGGAATCATCAACAAACTCTGTCATCCCCTAACAGAAGTAGTGAGCCGTTCAATAGATCTAATGGATGGAATTATATAAAATCAGCCCCACCCGAAAACAATTCTACTCCTAAAACTCGTGAAAATGAAAATATGTTTCAGCCCCATCGAGAGCTGGGCCAGATTCCTACTACGTGGGAGCCTGATTCTGATAATAATCCATCTGTTGCTTTGGAACATGTAAAGTCTGCAGGTAATATGCAGGTTTCTGGGGAAGATTCTGGTATGAATGGTATCGTTGCTATGCCAAACTCTGGTGCTACATGGGTCAGCCGACCGAGCAACCATCAACATTCTAATGTTGACACATGGAGGCATGCTGATTCTGTGGGGAGCTATGGAAGAAACGAAGGTGCAGGAGGGAAGTATAGGCATCACATGGAGAAGAATCCTTTAGTTTTGGAGTCATTACAGACTGAGAATTCAGAAGGAGAAGCATATGATACGGAAAACTCAAATAAAAAGGATAAATCTGCAGATGGTATTGAGTCTAATCCTTCCTATCATAGAGCTAGTGGTGTGAGAGAGAACCCCAGTTTCGACGGAAGTGATTTGCACAGCCCGAAGTTACCTGGTCAGGGAAATCGAAGACCTCCTGTAACTCGTAAATTTCAGTATCACCCAATGGGGGATGTTGGTGTTGAGACAGAATCTTATGGAAACAAACATGTAGTAAATTCACAGCCTATGCCCCATCAACCCTTTGGAGGACTTAAAAGTCGAGACCAGAGCTACCCAGGGCAGTCAAAATATGGTCATTCTGATGGGAATTATACCGAAACAGAGAAGGTAAACCCTTATTACGCATGAACCACTATAGCAATTGCTTAAAGTTTTCTTTACTTTTCCAGTTGCAGAGAATCATAGTAAATTCCTTAATATTTGATAGAGGTGGGAACTTGCTTTTCAGGGTGACGATAAAAGCATTGACGATAATGCTTCAAAAAGTGAACTATCTAGTTACGCACCGAAAACATTGATGCCATTTGATAGAAATTTTGGTAACTGCGCCTCGAATAAGACTGCTTCGCCCGGGTAATTGAATTGAAAATTTTCCTTTTGCTTTTGTTTTTTCGCTTGTAAATAAATCTACTATTTCATCATGCCATACTCCCTTCTAAATTATTGTTTCTTCAATTATCATTTTAACTAGAAAATAACTGTAACTGTGCTTGTTTAAGGTTTTCATTTGCTAACTTATGTTCTTAATGGTGCTGCAACTTGGTTTACTCTCTCTTTTTCTTTCCTTTTCCCATTATTTTTCTCTTCATAATGTGCACAATGATCTTAGCTCAACTGTTTGCTTTGGTTTGTTAAAATTATTGTAGTCAAAATATTCTTGAGCTTCTTCATAAAGTGGATCAGTCAAGGGAGCATGGCATTGCAACAAATATGAGCACTTCTAACTGCCATTTATCTTCCAGGGTGATGGATACTGAATCTTCTAATGGGTCTGTTGTACATCCTCAACGGAATCAAAGTTCTTCGTCTCAGGGCTTTGGTTTACAATTGGCTCCTCCTACTCAAAGGCTTCCTATGGCGTCTTCTCATGCTACAGCTCATGTTGCATCTGAGATGGTAGACAAGGGTCATACTTGGTTGGCTGATACTCAGACTTTTCCTTCTCAAGAATCATCTCATGAGATTAGAAATAACATAGCTGGTTCCTCAGGGCAAGTTTTTGAAAAAGCCTCCCAGTATAGTGCACTGGGAAATACTCAACAGGCTTCCACATCTGGCTTTCCTTTCTCCCGGATCCATCCACAAAATCAGAATATGGCTAGTCTTGGTGGACAAGTAGCAAATACTCAATGTGACAGTGCAAGTCGTGTTGAGCGAATGGGTTCCACAAGTCAGATAGATGAATATTGTGAAAGAGCCCAAACTAGTCAATCTGCAGCGTCATCTGCTCAGGACCTTCCCAAGCTGAGTGGTATAAACCAAATCCGCCATGGAGATCCTACCATGCAAATTTCAGCTTTGGAGGCTGGCACAGCTCCTCATCCTTCTGTCACTTTTAATGCATCTCTACATGGTACCCCGTCTAAAGTTTTACGCAATGTATGGACAAATGTTTCTGGCATGCAACAGCCTAATGCTTTGATGGCTCCATCCCATCCCCAACCATTTAATATCTGTGAAACTGCAACAGAGCCACAAAAGCTACATGTTGAAGATTCAGAGAATGATGCTAATGACCTTTCCAGGAAACAAATGTTGCCTGAAGTTGTTGATGCCACTGGTGAAACTGCAAATGCTTCACGTGTGGAGGAACATATTGTGAAAAGTACACCTGATGCATCTCAATCTAGCCAAGCTGCGACTTCTAGAGATATTGAGGATTTTGGTCGGTCTTTAAGACCAAACACTTTTTTGCATCATAATTTCTCTATGCCAAATCAAGTTCAGTCCATGAAAAATATGGAGATTAATCCTATTCATCAAGATGTCAACAAATTCAAAGTTACAGATGATGTAGGGGATAGACAGCTTGATTCTAACCATGGACAACAGTCATACAAATACAATAACACCGTCGAAGATGTTTCGGGGGATAATTCTTCAGTGCCAGGTGATGGACGAGAAACTAATGCATCTTCTGAGGAGAGGGTCATATATGATCAGAAAAATGCTCTTAATGTTGCTAATAGTAACAAAGTAACTTCTCTTAGAAGTGATCATTCTTTAATAAATCCTCAAATGGCTCCATCATGGTTTGAGCAATATGGAACTTTTAAAAATGGAAAGATGTTGCCAATGTATGATGCACGTGCAACGGCTCCAAACATTATGAACCAACCTTTCACCGTGAAGAACCAATCTGCTAGTTTGCATCTTGGTAATCCGATGGAGCAAGTCAATAGTCTCAATGATGCTGGTCAGCATGGTCATGCCAGGCCAAGTCCAATGCCTACTTCAGTTGCAAATGTCAACGTGCCTTCTCAGTTATTGTCTCCTCCTGCTATTGAGTCTGATTTGCTTACTGTGAGACCAAAGAAGCGTAAAAGTGCTACTTCAGAACTTGTGGCATGGCATGAAGAAATGAAACAGGGTTCTGAAAGGCTTCGAGACATCAGGTTCTTGACAAAATTATGTGATTTAGGCTATAATTTGTTAATTGTTACGCAAAAATAGTTTTTCAGTAAAAAGTTATCTTGTGTTTTTTATTATTGGTACCTCTTAACACAAAATAAGCTAATCTAAACACATTTAATGCGCTTGCAATTTCCTGTTGCTATTATTGATCACTTGAAGTGGAAAAAGATCCAATCTGTTTGACAAGTTGATATGATGTTTTTGAATTGCTTGAAAGAATTTCATTGTTTACTGTTTTTGCTATGTGAATACATTGTAATCTTGTTTTATGTTCATTACTTTGTTATCTTTTTTCTTCTAAGAAGATTGCGCTTCCTTATTATTTGGCAGAGGGGCAGAATTAGACTGGGCACAAGCTGCAAATAGATCGATCGAGAAGGTTTGTTCATAATCATCAGCCTATGCAAATGAAACTCTAAATTCATTTGTTACAGGCATTCACATTACTCACTGTATAATTTTAGGTTGAGGACGATGCTGAGCTAGTTGAAGTTTTGCCAACAATGAAGTCAAAAAGAAGACTTGTCTTGACAACACAGCTCATGCAGCAACTACTTAACCCTCCTCCAGCGGCAGTTCTCTCTGCAGATGTCAAGTTGCATCATGATAGTGTGGTTTATTCTGTTGCTAGATTAGTGTTAGGAGATGCTTGCAGTTCAGTCTCATTGTGTGGAAATGACATGCCAGTGCCTCCGGCTAGCGAAAATCTGTAAGTTTTGATTTTTCCCTTTTGAAGTGAGCATATACGGGTTTTGAATGGATCATAGGGCCCATATCAAGTGAGTCCTATATTGTTCTGATTATGGGATGTCAGAAGAGTTGATCTTGATCATGAAATTCCATATGAATGGTCTAGAAAGTTTTTAGAAGTAAACGGCGACATTAAAAGTTGCATGACCTTGTATTTTTCGTCTCGTTCACAATAAACCACTTCTCTTATTTGATAGGATCCATATATCCAGTCTTTCATTCACTTATATATAATTTTGAATGTGATAATTGAAATTTGTTGTTAATGTATTGCAGCCGGCCCAATAGGCTTAAATCATCCGATAAAATTGACCAGTACATTTTGAAAGTGGAAGATTTTTCTGATAGGGCAAGGAAGCTGGAAAATGATATCATGAGGTACTATTGCAGTGTTCAATTGGATTTTTTCAATCCGTTTTTTATTTTTTCTAATGGCCCTAGTAGCAAACTATGAAGCACGGACACTCCTCCGGTTAGCCGTGTCCTAGTGTGACGCGTCGGTGTTTGACACTTGTACGACACATGTAGGATAACTCAAAGAAGTGTCGTAAAATAAACTCTTTTCTTTGCTTCGACACATCTTGGACACTCATCAGAAACACTAGGGCTGGCTCAGCGTTTATTGATGCCTAAAGTGAAGTTTTTTTTTTTACATATGGCCTTTTAAAAATTAACGACAATATCTTATAAAAAATTTATCTTTTGTTTTTATTGCCAATCTTTAATTGATGGAGTGACGGGGTGCCAACATAGTTGGAATGTCATCAACCTATAATGATGCCTTTCACTTTCAATTTTGCTTAGTTTTTTGTCAATTTTTGTGTTAACATTTAAGATTATGGAGTGTTTCTTAAAAAGAAGAGCAGTCCATTGGCAGGTTCTTTCTTAGAAAGAGAGGCCGTGTTTGATTAGCAATTAGATATATTCAATCTTTTTACTAATATTTTTCTTGTGCAAATGGAAACTTCAAAAACACAAACCTCAAGATCGAATTAATGAAATTCTTGTCAGGAGAAAGGTACTTTGCCTCTAGGACACCATAAATTGTTTGAAATAAGTGCGGAACCTTTAGTATATAAAATCAAACATACAATTTTTTGGCCTATATAATAAAGAAAATTAGAGGCGTAAACCCTTCTTTTTACTTGCTTTGGGCTTGGGCCGCCCCCGAGACACACCATAGACTTGTCTACGGTAATAATGAACACCTCTAAAAAAGTTTTAAAAGTAATATCATATTATTTTAATTAGGTATTTGAAAAATTCTTGCATGTCTTTTCACATACAAACTTCATCTTCTATCGTATATGAGGATGATGACTAATGAGTTGGTTAAAGATCTTGAATTTGATTCCATTATGTTCAGTTTTGTTAGGAGATGGATAGATGTATGTAGGTGAATTGCTAGTGTATATAGTTTTAGATTTTTTTGCAATAAAACAAATTGCTCAATTATATATTTTTTGCAATAAAACAAATTGCTCAATTTAGACGCATATATAAATTTTCATTCTCAATTTAAATATATTACAAATGATGTTATAAAAGAGCTGCATAGCCCAATATCATCATACTTACGTGCATCATTAGCCAACGGGATTGTAGAGGGGGTACTAATATTGCAAGTTGATGCATTTTGGTTAAAAGACCCGAAAGTCGCAAAGTCTTGGGTAAAAATAACACTTGGTGCTATTGTACTTCAAGGTTTTTCTGCTTTTTAAAACACAACCACATGAAAAATTGAAAAACCTGATGAAAGTAAGATTAGTGATTCAAATAAATTAGTAAATGGCCCAAAAAAAACCAACAAGTAATTAACAATCCCGACACAGAAAAAAGTTATTATCATGGCTTTTTTGGACAAATCACACACACACACAATATTATATAATATGGGCCATATCTAGTGAGAATGAAAATTTCATGTGAGTTAGGAATTTATCAACCTTTGGAATAAAGTGAGTGGCTAAGATTAAAAGGCTCCATTTAAGTCATATCGTGCCTCTCCACCTCTCTATCTCTCTTGTCTATGGGTTCCACAAAATTCCATAAATTTTGTTTACCACAGATGTCATTTACCTTTTAATCTTCTTTCAACCACTACGATCAACCACATAAAATGAATCTGCTAATGAAGGTTACAGATTCGGTCAAGAGGAAGAAACCTATCTGCTAATGAATCTGCTAGTTTCAACAAATCTCATTCTTTACATTTCTTCCTAGCTGCTTGGCCTGTAGTAGGTATCTGGTTTACCGTATTAGGTATCAGCACCATGTTGCCGCCCATCACCGCTATTTACGTCATCAGAGTTGCAATCAAAATACCTTGATTCGTTTTATTTTCTTCATTCGAGTTTCCTCTCGCACCTTTATTATTTTCCTCTTTTAGAGCCCTCTCTAAATGGATGATTTATTATTTGCCACTTTAATTGATCCAAAGATTGTTCCTTTGCCTCTCGAAGCTTCTTTATCACGTGTAAATCGTGCAGCTAACAATATAAGGGAGTGGGTATTAGAAAATTGAAGTCTGCAGATATGTGGTGACGAGGGTGATTGGAATATGGAGCACACTCACTCAAGTATTTTTAATCTTGTCCATACATTTTAATCCAATGGATGATATCAACTCCTCTCACATAAATATATATCTTTTGACATTAGCTGTGTTGTGTCTGGTGTCCTTGTCAGAGTCTGTGCTTCATAGGTAGCAAATAATACTGAAACTTTGTTATTATGTCCGAAACCGTTAAAACGTGAAAGCTTCTGCAGTATCTGTTGCCTTTTCCTGTTCCTTTTTTGTGGTAGTAAAATTTCAAAGAACAAATTCAGCAAGTTGAATTTGAATTATGGAGCTGTTGTCTATGCCTGGTTTACTCTCTTTTTGCCTGAAAATAGGCTCAATTGCTCATGAGATAGATACAGACTTGCCTCCTGAAAATTGGCTCAATGCCGCATGATATATTGGTGGATTCGGCAATGCCCGATGAGCTGCAAGATAAGGGTCAGGCTCTGTCCAGTGGGTCACAAAACACAACTAAAATTTGTCAGTGCTTACGAGAGCAAAATATCCTTGATGATGTTGCAGAGGGTCCACCACATTACCATGAACTAAGGGAAAGGAAAACTGAAGACTCTGCTTTAGGGTCGGGGAGAAATTTCATCCCCTGTACCGAAGGTTGGTGGCAATTTCGGACAGTGGTGCTGGCGGGTGGTGAGGGAGTCAAGGACAGAGAAATCACATCTTTGGAAACTGCATTGGGATTGTCTGTGAGGATTGTGAAACAAATAGATAGAGTCACTTTTACAACCAATATATGAAGAAACTTGTTGATTTGATTGGCCACCTTGCCTCTTATATTCGATGCATATGTTTTAGAGCTGGCTGGTCTGCATGTGGTTTTAAGAATGGCTTGGTTTAAACTTTGCATCCTACCTAAAGTGACAAACTATACCTATACACTCATGCATAAAAAATATCATATACAAGGAAAATAACCACCAAATTACAATATTAAACTAAAATCATAGGTGCATAAGTCATAACGTGTAAGTTTATATCACAATCACAGAAGTTCATGAACCATAGCCAATCTAACTGTAGCAATTCTAGATAACTGTCATTAGCAAAAATGTTTTGCTTTTTATTTTGGTTGCCCACTGCCACTACCATTTTAGGTTACTATTTCACTTTTGTTTGTTAATATATGCTATGGATTTTGTCACCCTCCCCACATTTTACCATTTTTCATCTTGATGATGCAGATTGGAAAGCAGAGGCTCGGTTTTGGACTTAAGAATTGAGTGTCATGATTTAGAAAGAAGATTTTCTGTCATCAATCGATTTGCCAAATTCCATGGTGCACGGGCGCAAAATGACGGGGCAGAGGCTTCATCATCCTCTGAAGCAATGGCAAATGCTCAGAAATCATTTGTGCAGAAACATGTTTATGCACATCCAATGCCTAGAAATCTACCAGATAGGGTACAATGTCTTTCACTTTGATAATTAATTAATTCATTTGTCCATCTTTCTTGGTCGGTTATCCCCGCAATCTCCTGTTTTTTGGTCCTTTTCTTTCAACTTATATTACTGGGACTTCATCGCCATAGAACAATACAACTGGCAATGTAGGAGAAGAATGGTACTAGATTGCCTCCCTCCTCAACCAATGGAGGCTGTTAGATCTTTCCAATCTATATTTGTATGTATGTATTTATGCCTAGATCTTTGCAATCTAGTTATCTTTTACTTTTGGTTCAGGTTCCAAGCCTTTTTGTATATAGTAAGATAATATATGCAGTCTACTTAGTTTAACCATGCCGTTTTGCTCGGTTGTCTGATTGGTTACCATAAGCTGGTCATTGTTTTTCTTTTTTCTTTGGATAGAACATAAGATGTTTATTGTTAACTCAATCATTTCTTTTCTTTCAATTCCAGATCATTTTCTTGTATCTGTATATAGCAAGATAATATATGTAGTCTACCTGGTTTCAACCACATACCATTTGGCTAGGTTGTCTGATTAAATAGCATAAGCTGCTTAGTGTTACTTTATCATTTCCATTTTCTCATTTCTAAAGCTTTTTCCCGTGCTTCGTTTGAGCCAGACTATCTGGCTCAGTTTTGTCCGATTAATTGGCATCAGCTCTGCTTCACTCGATCATTTTTTTTTTTTGAAGAAGATTTCACTCAATCATTTCATTATTAATTTTTACAATAAACCATTTTCCATGTGTGGTTTTCCTCCTTCCGGTATTTTCTATGCCCTTAGGCTGCTCTTTGTTGAGGATGTATTTGTATAAACAACCATCAGTAATTGCCGGTCAAATACTATTCTTGAATAAAATTAAAGTCACAAGGGGCGAGCTATATGGATATTTACTTTAGGGGAGTATATTCTTTTGTACAACATTTTGTAAGCCGTTCATGATTAGCAACATTTTTTTTAGAAGTGGAGGTTGGTGGTTTGATTGTGTTAAGTGTTAACAATTACGTAGTTAGGGAAGTAGCTATTGTGGCTTTGAGAGTTGTTGTCATGAAATTTAAATACAAGGCGGTGCAGATTGACATTTTTCCGCCTACCATTTCTTTTGTTCAAGGATGTTTATATTTTTCGACCAAAAAAAAAAAGGATGTTTATATTTGCACTGGGAAATTGTCTAAAATTTCCACTATGTGTGAGTGAATCATTGAGATTTTCCATAATATTGTATGGTTGTGGTGTTTATTTAGAAAATAATCTTGAACAAATGGAAATGGTGGTGGTGGGATAACAAAACAAAGGGTCATGCTAAAACAACTAATTGACTTATTGGTGCCAATCGGACAACTCATGTATGTTGACTGGTTAACGTACATCACTAGCCAATTTTCATTGCGTAATCCAAATTCGAATACTTTGTCAATGGACAATTGTCTGAATTTTTGTTGTGTCGGTACATAAAGTAGAAGCTAGTATTGTAAGTATTGTACTTACGTAAAAGGGGAAACCACTAAACATCGACCATGAGAATTATGTTAGTCAGAGGCATTGAGAATCACGATGGAAAAGGTCGTTATCCAACAAATAGTAAGAATAATAAAGAAAAATGTCAACAAGTGTCCTAAGACATTGTTTAAGCATATAAAAATAGCAATTTTATGTGCAGAAAACTTAGAAACAATACCCTATGTACTGTTCATCATGTTGCCCACTAATAACATGACAAATAGATTAAAAAATCCACGTCACACATAAGCCTTTTATAATTATATTAACTGCGTTTTAACCCTGTGTTGGTTAACACCTCCAACGGCACCCGCTTAAATTTTCTTCTCCATGTTTCAGTCGAGAAACTTCATGCTCGTCAAACAACAAGGACTAGAATGATATTCTTACCTTTTTGGTTCAGACCCGTCCAATTAATCAACCCTATTTTTTTTTGTTATCGATGTGTATTGCAACTTGAGATTAATTTCCTTGTTTCTGTGACCGTGTCTTCTAGTGTTGAAAGAGAGATTGGGTTTCCCTCAAAGCAAATCCAAGATTGCAGTGGAAAAAATCATGTGTTTTTTGTAAATTGGTAGTTGATTTGGCTTCAGAAAACAAAATGGATGGTGCCCTCTCTGCATAAGAACTATAGAAATTGAAGAATGAAATCTAAGAATGATGTTGAAAATTAAGGAATATAGGGCTGCAATTTTACCGATCATCAAACAAAAAAATTGATGGGGAATCTTGTATAAAATCTGAGATTGATCTTGAAAGTTAAGGATATTTTATTGATTTGACGTTAGTTAACAGAGCAAGAAGAAATTAACCTGACTAATTGAAAAACTAACGCGAGTTATGACCTAGATTTTTAATCCACTTGTCGTTTTATTAGTGGGCAGCAGGATGAACAATACATAGGGTACTGTTTCTAAGTTTTCTCCTTTTTATATTGGAAATTAAGGAAAACAATCAAACCTTTGCAGCTTGTCGTCATTTTGCACTTGTAAGTTGTATCCACCAGGCAGCATCCACCTTTTAAGATCTTTAATAAAAAAAACTATTATGAATTAAGTCACCAAATAGTATATATATTTACAAAAGAAAACAAAAATCATATTAACATGTGTCACACAAGGCAAACTAATATTTGGCCAGTTTTTATTTTTTTTATATACTGATTTCCTCTTTTAATTATAGTTCTCGAACCATTGTGTTTTAAAGTAATTTGGCGAGAATGCACCCCGGTGTTTTAAAGTAATCTAGCGAAAGAAAATTGCTTTTCTGACATACAAAAGTTTACAATGACACATTAAAATTACCTAAAAGTCTCAAACGATTGTTAACTGCCGCTCAAGTAACCGGCATCTGTTAATTGCCGCTGGTCAAACGATTGTTAACTGCCGCTCAAGTAACCGGCATCTGTTAATTGCCGCTGACACCAGCGGCAGTTAACTGCCATTCACACCAGTAAACAGAACCAGTGCAATTTGCAATGGTTTTTTCAGCCATTTTGGCCTGTTCGTACCTGTAATTTCAAACGACAATTCCGCATGAAATCAAACCGAAACAACAAGGACCCAACCGAGCAATTCGTCCTTATCTTTCCATGTATCTCGGGTCGAAAAGAAATGAGGCGTGTCCACTTCGTTGTCACGAAGTTTCCACACATCGAAATTGACACTTGAAGCCTCAACTTTAACGGAAGCTTCAACCTTCACGGAAGCTTCGACCTTAATGGGAGCTTCAACCTTAACGGAATCGACAACGCTAGGTTTTCGTTCACTCGGATCATCATCCGTATTCTCAACCATATCTATAAATAAACAACATATAATTGCTAAACTAATTAATAAACATGCATCTAATATCATATAATAACATAAACAAACCAAAAAAAACAAAAGAATTTTTTTTTTAGGCAGTAGCACTTCCATTTGAAAAATTTTCAAATTTTTTTAAGTGTCCAGCGACAGTTAACAGCCGCTAGCCTCCAGCGGTAGTTAACTTCTATTCAAGTTCGTGACGGTACCAAAAAAAACCCCAGCAAAACCAATCAAATGTAAACGAGTTAAAACTTTTAATACCTGTTCTTTGATGCATATTGTGTGTAGAAACGTCCTAGCAATCGATCAACAATGATTTGGAACCCAGATTTTGACAAAAGATTTTTGAAATGGGGATTTTTTGTGGAATGGTATGGTGAGGTAAGGTGATGAGTGAATAGGACCTAGGGGTTTTCTGGTTTTGGGGAAAAAAAAGTCAACGACAGTTAACAACCGCTGGCTCCAGTGGCAGTTAACTGCTGCTGGTTTTGCCAACGGTAGTTAACTATCGTTGGAGGCTCTAACGTAATTTACTTGTGTCATTGTAAACTTTTGTATGTCAAAAAAGCAATTTTCCTAGCGAAAATCGATTGAGATCTACAAACATGGGTTTTGTTGCGGTTGATGTTTTTCGGCCCAAAATCGACTGAATCCATCCGTTGTCCACCCTTAACTGTTTCATTACCGTGGCAAGTTCCTCTAAATTCGTGGTGGTGGCCTGCATGCTGGGCAACATTTTACGGTGGTCTTTTTCACAAATGCATATCCAGCTAGCTGCATGCAAAGACATTTGTGTGGAAGAGAAGGAAAGGCTGTGTAAAGTGAAGGATAAAGAGAAAAGATACATACAATACAAGCAATAAAAAAAAAGAAAGTAGGAGTAGAAAGAAAGTCTTGCATTTTTCTTGCATTTTTTTTTTCAAGTAGCCTAGTGACTAAAGCTCACACAATTTAATTGTGGAGAAGTGGAGTGTCCGGGGTTCGAACTCCGGCCTCTACATATAAAATGCGATATCCCTACCAACTGAGATAAGCTCACGGGGATGGATTTTAATTATTTTTAATGCATACTTTTTGAAAGTTCCAACATAGTGTTTCTTTCAAATCAAATTAAATGAGCTATGTGAAGTTTTTTAAATTCAAGATACATTACAAGGTGGATTCTAGGGTGAGGGTTCTGTTAAGTTCCTCACCGGTGAACCATCTTGAACAACAATCAAGAGCCATTAGATTAATCAAACTCAAATATTCTACTATGCACCGTATATACTAGATTACACCTCTCTTCTTTTTCCTCATCCTCTTTTTGCTCCCTAGACTCCATACACACT
>Ga0228710_1003146_pt1 | contig 26304 bp, 18 predicted proteins | sample MedpolnodulmetaG_FD_177995 | JGI IMG/M metagenome (GOLD analysis project Ga0228710, IMG submission 177995) | Root nodule microbial communities from Medicago polymorpha collected in Santa Monica, California, United States - pink nodules | ecosystem: Host-associated > Plants > Roots > Nodule...
ATTGAATAAGGTTTTGAATACTTGATATACAATCAGAGGTATTCACAATACAATACAGAACAGAACAGACTCTGTTTTTCTAGACACTTAGGAATTCTAGGATAAAAACAATTGAAAGAATTCTCTATGTTGTTAATGTTTGTTTTTTAACGTTTTTGCGCAGAGTATTGGCCTTGTATATGCGTGTGTATTAGCACTTGTTCTCTAAGTCTTCATCCCTATTTATAGAGAAGTTGAGAGACGTTGAGAATTTAGCCGTTACATCAACTTGTCTTGCTTTGAAGCTTTGATTCTTCACCCTTGATCTTTTGCCTGATTTGATAGTCGTCCTATGAAGAACTTATTTCAAATCCATTCCAGAACAAAAGGAAAAACTTCTGCAGCAATGTTACTGTTATCTTTGTCTTGTTGTAGCGACAAAGATTGCAGAGATGGTGGTTGCAGAGTTCGTGGTCGTACACTTCGTACAATGTCCTTTGTCAACTCTGGTGAAGTAGCTTCTGGCGAGATATGCTTCTGATGACCTTGCTTCTAATGACCTTGCTTCTGATGACGTGTCTTCAGGAGCTCTTCTTCATACCCGTTTCTTCAGACGCATTCTTCAGACGCATTCTTCCAGACGCTGTTAGCTTCAAATAAATTCCTTTGCTCTTGAACTTGTTCAATTAGAATCTTTATGGATAGTACTTTGATTATGGATCCTGTACACTTGAACAAATTGTTTAGCATATCCAATTGATTATTTTTAATACCTTGTTATTGCCAAAACTCAATAGGTGGCTTGTGAAACACCCTTTGTTCCAACAAGATACGTTGTTGAATGCCATCACATCAAAAAGAGTCGTTTGAAGCTTGATCAAATCACCAATGATCTATTGATTGATTTGGTTATTATCCTATGAAGGAACAATTTCAAATCCATTCCATGTATAGAGGAATACCAGCGCAGTCACAGCTGTTGTTCTTGTACTATTGCAGTCACAAAACAGAGTAGTGGAGAAGGTGGTTGTACAATTGTACTATTGTCCTTTTCCAATGTTCTTCAAGGATAAGCATTCAATGACTTCAAATTCCTCTGAATTAGTCGTTGCTTTAAGTTTCTATTCCTTCTGCAATGATAGGCATGCTTAAAACAGCTCTTGACAAATATTAAAGCTTCCAGTCTTTCAGCTTTTGATGATCTTCAGCTTCTGGTAGTCTTCAGCTTATGAGAATGCTTCTGATGACGTCAGATTCTGATGATCTTCAAAACCTCTTTTCTTCAGATGCTTCCTTGCAACTTTAAGCTTCCTTTTTGTAGATTTAATTGCTCTAATTTGTTCTTCCAGAACCTATGCTTCATTTAAAGACATTCAAATTTTTGTCTATGGTCCTGCACACTTGAACAAATATAAGCATATCCAATTGACATTTTTTCATACCTTGTTATCATCAAAACTCAAAAGTGGTATTGTTAAACACATTTTGTTCTAACATATACCATTCACCCAAACCAAAACTCACATAAATCAAAATCTATAAATATACCCCATTGCTCATTTAATCAATGGTAACAATCACTTCATACATAAAAAACCTTACAAGGGCATAATAAATCAGATTTTAAGTTCTGATTTGTGGATCTTCAACAATAGCGGGTGTGCCAAAGCTATTACTAACATCAACAAAAGTTGTAAATACACCAGTTATCAAGCCATATCAATAAACTAGTAAAATAATCTTATAAGCTCGTGAGAAAGAATTGTTACCAACATAATCAACGATGTGTGGTTCAATGACTTGATGATATGTTACATTGAGAAGGAGATATTCAAGTCACTTGATGATTTTGATATTATTCGAACATTCATCGCAAAGAGGTCTCAGAAAGGGCATTTACCTCCTAATTTTATTTAGCACACTATTGACAAGTTATGTTTCATCTCTCTTATTTCAAATTGTACTTTTATCGACAAAATGACGAGTCTCTTTTATTTCGATTTATTACTATTTATATATTACGTCCCATGTAAATTTGCGGTCAAAATTTTGCCCAGGCTCGATAAAATTCCTGCCACTGCACATAGAGTGCGAACACCATTTTCTGCAGTGCCACCATATCGTGGGTTTTTCTTCTACATCCGATTCACCCGGATTTGGGTTGTGTTTTTCCTCGTGGTATGGTTTCGACAAAGATCGATGAGTTCGGCAGTTTGTCTCTATGATACGGAACGATTTCTGCCATGTTCGAAATCATGATCTCTAGCAAATTATTGGCCTACGGCGGAAACAGCAGTTGCAAGTGGCTACAGCGGTTGAAGTAGGGTCTTTGGGAAGAAGATTTGAGAGGGAGAGAAAGGTATGGTACATAACGGTATACGTTCAGCGTGCGCACGCTAGAACGCGCCTTAGATCTCACTTACAAGACCAAGAGGATAGTGGTAGCATTTGGATGACATTGAGGTGTCAATATCATGTGATATTTGTCAACCACAATGTTATAAATATACAAAAAGACAAAAAATCTTTGTAAGAGAGAAATAGAAAAAAAAGTCACTTGTGATAATATATTTGGTCAATATCACATGATATTGGCATCCATATACTACCCGAGAACATAAAGGTTTTTCATTTTAAAAATAAAAGATACGCGAGACTTTAGTCTTAAGAACATCAAGTATTTTTTAGAGGAAGATAAAGGTTTTTTCATGAGTGGATAGACATTTTCATTCCTCAATTTTTTGAAATAGTCAATACATCCTTAAATTTCATAAGTGTCAATCAATTTAGTCTCTCTATCAAATTTCGCCGTTAACAATGCTTACGTGGAGTTCTAAGTCAGCGCCCACGTATATAGAGACGAATCTGATAAAAAAAATTATTATTTTTAAATGAAAGTTAGTACAAATTGTTACATTGTCAAATCGATCTCTGTTTTATTCATTAAAAATCAAGTTGGTCCTTAAATTATGTCACTCACCATCAAATCGATCTATGAATTATTTACCTTATCTACCAATTTGATCATTGATACTATCAAATAAATGCTAAAAACTAAAAAATGTGAAGAATTTGATTTGATTCCATCTCGCTTAAGTTAAACCTTGCTCAAACTTTTTTAATTTGGTTACACCATTTTAATCTTAATGTAATCAAATCAGGTACATGTTCTTTATTTTCACAGCATTTCACGCTTTTTTATTTATTTCATGATTTCACTGGTTTTGTATTTCATGATTGTTCCTGTATATTTGTTGAGTAGTTGCTATGAAAAGACATTCTACTTTATGTGTCATTGAAGATTTGATAGGTTGTTTAGATACAAAGAAATTATTGTTTTTAAATATATTTTTCTAGTAAATGATTTTTTCTCAAAATTTATATGTTTGTACGTTGAAATTTGAATGAATGAAGATAGAGAGGTTCAATGTGTTGTTTACTTTTTACCGTGAGTTGAAAGATTCCATTTTTAATTGTTACTAAAAGTATTTTACTAAGGCTTTATTTGGATAAACAACTTAATTGAGTGCTTATAGTATAAGTTATTATGTATAAACTAGGCTTGTCTTGATTGAATTATTGGAGCTTATCTACTAGCATAAGCACTTTGAGACCGTTTGGGAGAACTTTTGAAAGCACCTTATGACATGTACATAAATGGAAACTGTTTTCATAAGCCACCTTGAGCACTAATGGAAAAAACTGAAAATAACTTATAGAGATGTCAGATGTTGTGTCATAAGTTGTTTCCATAAGCTCTTACAAATAGTCTCGCAATTGTTTTTATTGGTAGATAAATTCAAATTAGCCAATCTAAATAGACCCTAATACTTCTATTAATTTGTCTTGCCAATGCATTTCTTTTAGCTGCAGGTTACATATTTTGTGTTTAGTGAACACAATATGTACTTCACTTTAGTGCCTATTCATAGACAGAATCACCAAATTTGTTATTATTATTCAAGGGCCAGTTCATTTGACAATATTAAAGATCAAATGGATTGATAAGATAAATAATTTATGGATCCATTTGATAGTGAGTGACATAATTCAGGGACCAATTTGATTTTTAATGAATCGTTCAGGGATCGATTTGACAATGTAACAATTTGTGTTGACTTTCATTTAAAAAAAGTAATAAAAAAATCATTTTTTTCCGATCAAATTTGTTCATGTACACGTGGAAGTTGAATTGGAACTCCACATCAACGCTTAATGTGACACGTTAGCATTGTTAATGACGAGACTTGGCGGACGAACTAAATTGATTGACATTTATAAAATTCAGGGACGTATTGATTATTTCGAAAAATTGAGGGATGAAATTGATCTGTACATGCAAATTTGAAGACCAAAATGTCTATTCACTCTTTTTTGAGAGGAAGATAAAAGCTACATGAAGACTTTAGTCTCAAAATAATAAACAAATTTAGTCTCCGAGAAGGAGGAAATTTTTTGTGTTTTATGTGTTGCTGATGCGATTTAGGTTTTACTTCTAAGTTTTGCGTTTGTCTAATGTAATGTTGGGGATGAAAATGAAAGCGACGGGTTGGGGTGTGAAAATGAAATGATGCTGGGTTTTTAAAAATAGGATGAAATGGCTGAAGTTTGGTAAATGGTTGGCCCCTCTTTGTGCTTAGTGTTATATATACCCTGTTAAAACCAAGTATCGCTATATACGCCACTCCTTTATATATAAAAAATTTGGGCCCTTACAGACATGGGTCCTAAGCCGCCGCGCCTGCGGCCTATACCTTGGGACGACCAGACTCATGAAAGGCAAGAATGTTACTCGAGTGATATTTTTTTATGATGTACCTAGTCTATGAGAGGCGGGGGTACTAATATTGGTGTTATGAGGAGAAAAGGTGGACATTTATTGTGTTTTGTCTTGTGAAGCATGCATCATATATAGATTGGGACTTAGGTGAGCGTAAGTATTATACGGAGTGCATGCTGGAGGCCCCATGGAGTTTGTTAACTCGGTCTTGAGGCTGATTATGCTTCAGTGTGGAAACCCCAATGACTTTTGTCGGGACGTACTTATAAACATGGGCAACCCTGATGTATCACCTAACAATACCTTACTAGCTAGTGAGAGTGTGGTGTACTGAGGCTCACAAAGAGTGGTGTTGTTCTTATTTGACTGACCATGTACTCCTATTGGTCTTACATGATTGAACTTGTACTATATTTTCAGTTGATTAGGTGTAGTCGAGAGAATTGCTTTACCGTAGACCTATGATGAGCGCCAAATGTTCTTGCTATGATATCTAAGGGATACCGTGCTGACTGCTGATGATATACCAATTATCAAGGTCTTGGAGTTGGTATTTGTGGGGTAAAAAGTGACGGCCTTTGTCTTGAACTCGAGTCCTCTATTTAAAATGAGGTAGTATGTTAGAAGAATTATGCTCTTCTTCCAACAAGTTTCGTTCTCACCCAACCAAACTGACAAAAATATCCATACGCTAGTTAACTAACAACATGACTTAATTTTACACATACGTGACCTAAGTCATACCGCATGAGTTAACTCATGCAGGTGTTACACCCCGCATGAGTTAACTCACGCTAGTTCAATTTCTTGGACCATTACGCTAGTTAACTGTCCTCGTTAATTTTCCAATGGCACTTTCCGTTGATGCAAATTTTTATTTATATGCATGTTTTCCCTTGTCTGCCATATGGGACAGCAATAAAGGACATATGTTCCATCCTATTGGTTCTGTTGTCAAAAAATAATGCTATATATAAAGAACAAAAAGGAAATGACTTTCTTAATAGTCTCACATGCAAATTAACTTAGGTGTCGAAATTTATGGTGGTTGCTAATTCAAACTCAAACAATAATGAACCACGTGGAGAGAAAAATATACACTATACGCTATATGTGGCAAAACGTGGGTTTAGTAAGATGCGGATATGAATGAATACAACTAACGGGTAGCATTTGGGTGACATAGAGTTGGATGACATTGATGACATTGGCCAATTACAATATCATAATGCTTGTGTTTCTCTCTCTTTCACAAGCATTGTGACATTGTGATTAGTCAATGTCACCAATGTCACCCAACTCTATGTCACCCAAGTGCTATCCTACAACTCATAGTTAAAAAACAATGTTAGTGTAGTTAACTAGCGTAATATGTACTAGCGTGAGTTAACTCACGCGACGTGAGTTAACTCACGCATGTGTTAATCTCTCTGTTTGAGTTACGTCACGTTGAGTTTAACACTTGCATGAGATAAGTCACGCCGCGTTAGTTAACAAACGCATAATTTTACACATGCGTTAGTTAACTAACACATGAGTATTTTAGTCAGTTTGATTGGGTGGGAGCAAAACTTGCTGAGAGAAGAGCAGAATTCATGTTAGAATGAGTTTCCATCATGGTCATTAACGTGACCCATGGACTCGGTCATGAGTAATCGTGCCAACAACCCATGTTTCCATGATTGTAGCGATGATAATGACTGATCAAAGTCACAAGGACTTGATGTGAAGTATGACTTAATCTGTCTTAGGTTTTTAGTAGAAAATTGATGCTCTGACTTTGAAACCTTCCTACTGACACAAGGAAATTTTAAAAAAGCCTCCAGTGGTAGTTAACTACCGTTGAGGAAGCCGTCATCAGTTAACTGCCGCTGAAGCCAGTAGTTGTTAACTGCTGCTGCGTACTTGGTTAAATTTCCAGCAGCTTTCTCCTTCCCTTTTTCCCCACATTTCAACATGTTTTATACATACCATTTTAAACAATATCACAAGGTACGAAAAATGTCATAATAATACATCATCATCATCAAAGTCAAAATGTACATAAAAAAGCCTAACGATCAACCTTACACTGCCTACGATGTCTGTGCCCCCTGCGCTGCCTGGCAATTTGATAATATGGGCAAGGCGACCAGTCCTGCTAATCTGGGTCAAGACCTACAGTAACTCCTCTCTACTCATCTGGTCGCTCATGGCCAACGCTCCATCCGACATCTGAACAATCTCCCTGATGATCGTCAGTGTGTCAGGCATCTCTCTGGCATGCTCCTCCTCTATAATCTGCTCCACGTTCGCCGGCCTGGGAGGAGATCTTTCATCAGGTGGGAGAATATGAGGGTGAGAGACTTTGGCATACCAAGCCATGTAGCCAGACTCATGATGCCATGATCTCTGACACCTATGTATCCAATTAGGGTAGAACCACGCAGCAGGGTCTATCAAAATAGTAGCCAGCATTTCCTGAGGCATCTCAGCGACATCTGACGGATGTCTAAGAATGTCTTGTACAAAAGCAAACTGCCTCTTAACCCGCTCATGTAAATGATGATACATGTAACACCCTAATCCCACATTTTATTTTTATAATAAAAATGTATTCAAAATAAATAAACACGCAAGGGTGTCACATTTCTTCATAAAAATTCAAACAATTTAATTCATAACTTCAAAAATGCCGCAGCAAAATAATTCTAAAAAAAAACTTTAATAAGGTTGTCACATCATTAAGAATCTTTAACAAAGCTGAATTCAAATTGAATTCTAAAGCAAAGTAAAGACAAAAAAAAAACAAATCGTCCCAACTCCAGTGTTAGTGTTACTAATTAGATCATTCGACTCTATAAGACTCCCACAATAGTGACTAAAAAAATGAGGAGGCGCCAATGACGTCTCTAGCTACTCACTGCTACTTAGTTTCTTCTTCTTGCAAATCTATACCACAAGGGTGTAGGCGCCCAACCCGCCACTAGAGGGTGAGAATATATTCAACATAAGAAATGCATAAACACATGTATAGATCCAGAACAAAGAATACATCATTTACATTTAGGCATGTATACATCAGAGACGAATAATATTCACATTTAAACATGTACCTTCATTTAATAAAATCAACAACCATTCAGTCAATATCTTATAATAACGTGTGAGCATCAACAACATTTAGGAATATCAAAAAGATATCAAACAAAATACAGATCATTTACACATATATCTTAAAATAGTTACACTTCTTTAAATAACACGTCTATTAATTTCACATCTTCAAATATACCACATCTTCAAATATGATTGACAATGAATGAAATGTCTCTAACTCGACTCTATATGCATGTGGTACCAGTTTTGGATATCAGAGGTATGTTATTGATTTATTCCCCATCTTTAAATCACATCTTTAAATCGGACTGACCATGAATGCATGAACACCAAGTAATGACTCAACAATACACATCTTTATATGACTCGACAATTACACATCTTTAGATAACACGTCTTTGTATAACACATCTTTGAATCACACATCTTCACATAACACATTTTTATATAACACATCTTTAAATCACACATCTTCAAATAACACATCTTTATACAACACATATTTAAATCACACATCTTCAAATAACACATATTTATATAACACATCTTTAAATCACACATCTTCAAATAACACATATTTATATAACACATTTTTAAATATCTCATAATTTACGCATCATCGAATAATTCATAATTTTAAATGATTGATTCATTTCAAATGTTCCAAAGACACACTCGTTGATCACTAATTTCACTATTGCATCTCTATAATAAATATATAAATTTTGTTTTACCTTTTCACTTAATTTTCATTTCTGTTCATCGAACTAGCAACTATTTTCACTATACTAGTCTTCTATGAATATTAATAGTTTAGTTTATAATTACTAATTTTAAATCTATGGAGTAACTCAATAAAAGACATCTCTTTTTATTTATATTAACCTGTTTCATTATTTATTATTTCTTGTGTTCAGCTGGATTATGTAATTTTAATAGGTTTACTACCTTAATAACTGATCAGCGTTTCCATTGTATATGGTCCACAATTCCTTATTTCTTAGCAATAGTATTTATCTGTGTACCATGTTTTATCCTGAATGAACCATTTAGTTTTAATTTCAAACTAATGAATTTAGAGCTTGCTTCATCCTGTAGATGTCTTCCATATTAAAGAAATAAATAGTTACCACAACAAGATAGAGCACTAGGGTTTATTCATAATGCATGATGGGCTGCTAGTTTTCATGAAGTGATTTTCCTTCTATATTATATTTTCATTAACCTAGTTCTTGATGATTGGAATTACATCCTTAACGACAATTAAGTTTTACCATAGCTTATCAGTTTGTGTTATCGACAACAAAAATCATAAACATACTTCAATAAAAGAACTGATAAGTGAAACATATATGTATAATACACTTCAATATCTGAGATTATCCCTAATTACATTAATAACAAGAACAAATTGAAACGTATACTCACTTTTTCTTGGATATTCCAAAACATGACGAATTTAACATGAAAACATCACAATTCAGAAGCAAAAATCAATAAGTAATTGCTACAACATAAAAGAACACAAATTTAATCATAGATTAATCAAAGAAATAAGAAAATAACGAAAATTAACAACCCTTCACTACCCAGATTTGTCAGGATTGGCCTCGATTCCTCGCTCTGTTAGATAGAAACTGAGGAATTTACCCGCCTGAACTCCAAATGTGCATTTCTCAGGATTCAATCTCATATTGTATTTTCTGGTTTGTCTAATACCCTTTTGAGATGGGCGGCATGGTCGATTTCCTGTTTGGATGTTACGATCATGTCATCCATGTATACCTCAAGAATATCGCCCATAAGTTCTTTGTTGTATACTTTGTTCATCATGCGTTGATAAGTAGCGCCTGCGTTTCTTAGTCCGAAAGGCATTACGCGATAGTAATAGTTCCCTGATTCGGTCATGAAAGCAATTTTTTCTTCGTCATTTTTAACCATGGGTATCTTATTGTACCCAGAGTAGGCGTCTATGAATGACAAGAGTTTATAGCCAGATGAATTATCAACCAGTTTATCTATGTTAGGAAGAGGATATGCATCTTTAGGGCAAGCCCTATTAAGATCAGTATAATCAACACACATATGCCATTTTTCATTAGATTCCTTCACAAGTACAACGTTTGAGAGCCAAGTTGTGTACTTGGCCTCAGAAATGAAATTTTCCTCTAGGAGGTCTTTTTCAGCTTTTTCAGCAGCCTCCGCTTTTTCTGGAGACTGCTTTCTACGTCGTTGAGCTACAACGCTAGCACTAGGACTAACAGTAAGCTGATGACAGGCGATACTAGGGTCTATGTCGGGCATGTCGGTTGCGCTCCATGCGAAGAGTTTGACATTCTCCCTTAAGCAGACTATGAGTTGAGCGCGAGCGTGCTCTGGGATTCCCTTATCAAGCTTGAAACACTTAGTTGGGTCGTCCCCAAAGGGAATCAGCTCGAAGTCTCCATCAGGAATCGGGCGAAGGATTTCCACGTTGAGTGGGTCCTTCTTTTCCTTCTTATGCTCTTTCCGCTCTGACTTTGTGAAGCGCGGATCGAGCTCGATCAGGTTGGAGTTTATTTGCCTACAGGAAGCATCTTTGGGCAGCCTCGATGTCATTGTGCAGGGTTGTTATTGTATTGTTGTCCGCATTGATAATTTAGCTTCAAGTGGGCAGTTGAGCATGCAGCCCCAAGCTGCGCCAGTCCAATCCTGCCTATGATCCAGTTGTAGAGGGAGGTGCAATCGATCACCAAGAATGGGATCTTTATTGTCTTCGTCCCGTTCCCTTCCCCGAAGTTTACGAGGAGTTCCACGTAAACCCACGGTTTGGTGGAAGAGCCGTTGAAACTGTAGAGTTCGGTTCCAACATAAGGAGTGAGGTTGCTCTCCGTTAGTTGGAGAGTCTTGAACAACCTAGTGTACATTATGTTGCAAGAGGCCCCTGTGTCTATTGGGGCTCTTCTGACATCGAAGTTGGCCATTCCAGCTTGAACAAGCAACGAGATGGCTGAGTTTGGTGCTCCTCCGGGTAGTTCATGATCGTAGAAGTCTAACGGTGATCGCTCCCAGATTTTCGCCCGGGTTGGACCAGGTGGTTGACGTTTAACAGCTCTTCAAACTTCCTCTTCATGCTTCCTATGGAGAGAGTAAAGGTCCCTTCGATGATGACGTTAGCAGTGGGGAAGTGTTCCCATGAGCACGTATATGGAGTTACATCCATGTGCTCGGGGAATGTGTTGAGCTGTTCGACCGACATGGCGACGACTGGATTTTTGTCTTTTCCATTGGTTATAAGCTCGACGGCTTGTCTTTCCGGCTCGGAGTTCTTGTGAACTGCTTGAGCCGTCCTCGTTGTATGAGCATTTTGATTGCATCTTTTAGGTAGATGCAATCGTCGGTCACGTGGCCGTGACATTTGTGGAACCGACAATATTTTGTTTTGTCGACTCCTTTCTTTTTTTGTGAAGAAGCTTTTGGGGGCTTGACCCCAGCATCCTTCAACTCCGCAACAGAGATGTCAGCAAGAATTTTCTCTCTGGACATCGATAAGGGATTGTATTCCGTGAAGCGACCGCCTGGTCCTTTGCCTTCCTTCCTTCTCTCATGGAAGAGCTTTCTGGAGGATTCAACTGCAGGTTCCTCCTTCCTGGCTTTGTTTAGGCTATTAGCATAGACCTCTTCCTCCTAGCGAATGTAGGTCTTCACAATCACGAGGAGTTGATTATAGGTTTCTAGGCGGTCAAGGCGGACAACCTTCTTGTCGTCTGTGCCTTCGTGCAGACCTCTGGGATTAGGTACTGTTTCATGTTTACATCATCACCTCTGTCGACTCCTTTCTTTTTTTGTGAAGGAGGTTTCGGGGGCTTGACCCCAGCATCCTTTAACTCCGCAACAGAGATGTCAGCAAGAATTTTCTCTCTGAACATCGATAAGGGATTGTATTCCGTGAAGCGACCGCCTGGTCCTTTGCCTTCACAAGGAGCTTTGCCTTCCTTCTTTCTCTCATGGAAGAGCTTTCTGGAGGATTCAGCTGCAGGTTCCTCCTTCCTGGCTTTGTTTAGGCTATCAGCATAGACCTCTTCCTCCTAGCGAATGTAGGTCTTCACAATCATGAGGAGTTGATTATAGGTTTCTGGGCGGTCAAGGCGGACAACCTTCTTGTCGTCTGTGCCTTCGTGCAGACCTCTGGGATTAGGTACTGTTTCATGTTTACATCATCACCTCGCACCTGCACTTCTTTGTTGAAACTCTCGATGTAGTCGCGAAGAGGTTCGCTTCTTCCTTGGACAATGGCTTCAAGGGACTCCACAGTTTTGGGTTGGGTCCTTGAAGCCGTAAAGTGAGTGGTAAACTTGTGGCAGAGGTCACCCCATGTGTCTATGGAGTTTCTCCAGAAATTTTTAAACCACGTCATGGCTCCTCGTCGTATTGTAGTGACGAATAGCTTGCATTTGACTGCTCCTCGTACCGACCGATATGTGAGGACAATCTTAATGTTTTCGATGTGCTCGTCGGGGTCTTACGTCCCGTCGTATGAGTCCATTTGGGGTGGCTTTTCCAATCCGTGAGGGATATGAGTATCCCGGATGCACCGAGTGAAGGGACCATATGTGTAATGGCCCCCTCGGGCATCGTGCTCGTTGTTAGGGCTGGAGGAGGAGGAGGACCAAGAACGTCTGTTTCGCCTTGGTGGAGATGTTCTCGGAGGATACCGCCTAGGTGGAGAGCGTCTCAGTGACTTCTCCTTGGTGACCGTCGTCCGAGGCTAGGTGATCTAACGCTGATGGAACGTCTAGGAGACCTAGATCTGGAACGGCGGGGACTCCTTCCCCTTCTGTTATGGGGTGGGGAAGGAGTGTCACGGATGTGGACCAGCTACTTTTTTGATTGCTCAAGTTAGGCAATTCGCTTACTTTGCTCCTCAGCTGACGTTATTTGATGTTTAACCGTGCGGAAAAGGAGGTTGATCTGCGAATCCGTGGTGCTATCGACCATCTCTTTAGGCCGCGGGGGACCAAAGATTAATCCTTCCTGCAGCGGGATCTCGGCATGAACACTCGTTGGAGTTGTTCCTCTTCAAGTGCTCTGTACAAGAGATGGAGAAGCAGTTCGTCCGTCCTGGTTTGGACGTTGAACGATGCTTTGGATGCGTGGTGCATCACTGTTGACAGCCATGGTTTATATGTGAAAGCTTTGGTTTTTTGTATGTAAAAAATGGGGAGAGCTTGTAATTCCCACAGACGGCGCCACTGAACGTACCTGATCAGAAGGTGGCTGTCGGCGCTGGATTGAATGCAGTGGTTCACGGTGGTTGCTTGTACTTTTAGTGAGCGTTGGACCGAATGGGGGTTGTGTACCTGTATACACTCCGACGCTCAAGTCAGTGAGTTCAAAATGGGGGTTTGAGAGTGTGAGAGATTCTACCTTGGAGGCTGCGATGAGCCTCCTATTTATAGAGGTGGGTGAACGCAGAGCCGTTGTAAGGCACACGTGTGGTCGGCGGTTACAAAATCAATAGAGGTGTAACAGCCAGTGAGATATTCACGGGAACGTGGGTAAAGAGACGTTACTGTTCGCTTGAACATGTCTCAGTTGCTCCGTGCACCCCCCTCACATAGAAGGGGTGTGTTGCGAGTAATTTGCCAAATGCATCATTTGGGCTGGATTTGTTATTGGGCCTAAGTGATTATGCCCAGGTCTTTGACCGGTCCAGAACAATTACCATAATATATTCATACCCACAAACAAATATGATTCAAAATTGATGTTATGAAAATATACGGTAAGTGGGTAATAAAATATTATAATGCACGTCTCAAAAGTGCAGTTTGGTTGATAGCTACATAGCCATTGATATGCAAGAGTAAATGTTCGAAACCCCAAATTTATTGGGAATGGATTTGGTGCCGTAAAATACAACATGGTTCTTATCTAAACCATTGGATGGTTTGACAAAGTTATAATAGTACCATCTAATAAAGATCAATTGGCCATGATTGAAAACTGTATGAAACTGTGTTTTTCATGTATACATCAACAAATGTTGGTCCGAATTTATCACTTCTACACAATTATAGTGTGAGCCTAACCACTAGATTACTTTTACCAAAAAAAAAATATATAATTCATAAATCTTTGTTTAGAATGCATAAACTTACAACTGCAGCATCTCTGTAGTGGTGTCACCAATAACTTTTATGCATATATTTTATTTATGCTAAAATTGGAACTGTATGTTTTAGTAGTTATTATTGATCCAAAGGGTCAGTTGTGAATAGGAGTTTTTCTCCTTGCTGGAGAATAGTCCATGACAGATATGTCTATAAGTTCCTCACGAACATCCTCTTCCTGCTGCTGATTTACTCTTATTTCGTGTTCTTTTCCATTAGCTCTGTCATTTCCAGTATTTCCTTCATTCCCTCCAGCTTTCACCTTTACATTTGTGTTGAAAACTACGTCCCTGTTACCTTTCTGAAAATATATTCAGATTTTATTTTTTCAAATTTATGCTCATTTTAATTGCTAGCAATGAGATTGAAGACTTGTGTAGTAAGAATTGTGATAGAAAGAATATGTAATTGCACAAGCTACGTGTTTTAAGAAACAATGACAACAATGTTTTGACATTTTCCAAATTTTTGAAAATACTTGATCTATGCTCATAAATGGGTGTATCCAATATGAACATCTAAAAAAGAATCCCAAGGTAGACTCTTTACAGTAAAAAAATTTAAAATATTTTCTCTATTTCTCTTTGTTAGTAATGTAAAATTCATTATGTTACAAAAAGTGGTAAAAGTCATCTTTGGGTCATTTTTTGGAGGTTCATATTAGAGGAGAAACTATTCATAAATTGTAAAAAAAAAAAAAGTGAAATAAATATTTAATCAATACTCTCTTATGTTTATTACTTGAAATAAAAATGAAAAAAAATTAAAATATGATAAGTATAAAGACCCTAAACAACCAACCATTCTTTGTCCCTAAATTAACTAACCTTCGAATTGGCATGAATGGCAGAAGCTGATGTAGTAAAAAGTTTCCTATTTTTTATCTTTCCTGCAGCAACATTCATGCTTAATTATTACTTTGTAAGGTTTTTGTCTAGAAAAAGAAATTAAATAGAAATAAAAAGATTTAATACTTTTCTTCATAACCACGAAATTAGATGCAATGAAACTTCTTGTAAGGAATAGACCGGAGCAAATTTGTTAAAACTTACAAGCTATCTGACACTAACACCAACACTAGAGAACATCAGACATAACACTGACAGTGGTTCGTCAACGATGGTAATAATTTAAGAAAATAAATTTATTTGAATGTAACTATATTTCGCCCAGTGTTTGACACCGAGTACGCCATCAATTTGAAGTTCTGGTGTAGCATATATAGGTTGTAAGAGCTGCATGGTCTTGTTTTTTAATGGTATGGAAGAATGCATAATTTATTTTGAATAAGCTAAATTAGCCCATCCAAACTGGCATCGAAGAGAATCAAACCTGATACCCCGAAGATGATCACACTCCTAGATCCCAAACCAATATCACTAGGTCAACCCAAGTGGGTAACGAATGCATAATTAATTGTCCAATAAGAAATAACAACAAACAAAGATAACTTATTGGGCTAGAAAACTAATGGTGTGAAGGTCTATGATGTCTAGGTCCACAGTAATCTTCATGAATGCGTGGTAATTTGTTGTGTGTTTTTGTGGATGCTCTAGTAGTACCTCCTTTCTTCAAGATACCTGTGCATTGATCATCTTTGCAAAGAATTGCTTCCTCATCACCACTATTACTTCTTTTCAACAAATTGCTTTCTTTAGCCTGCAATTAGAAGTGAATATTTCGATCAACATAAGAATTAAGAATTATAGTAAAAATGATGGTCAACACTAGTACAAACAAACATCAAAACATTATATAAAAACTTCAAAGTAATAATTAGTGATCATTACTAACATGTTTATTTGGCCGAGTTGCAAACGATCCTTTCTCCAAGCGAATCCCTAATAAAAACAAACTATAACATGAATAATCTAATAACTATATGGGTAGCACTTCTAAAAAAAACTATATGGCAATAGGTAACAGTAGGGCTAAAAGAAGTTATGTTGAAATTAAAGTATTTAGTACATTGGTACTAACCTTGAGCCTTAGTTAGAAGGATGGACAAAAGCACAAGAAATACTAGAAAAGAAGTCCTCATTTGAAGAAAGTTACTGAGAGCAAGTAGATTAATGAACTTCTTAACAATATCGGTGGATCTCAATTTTTTTAAGTAGTGTTACCTCTGTATGCTGAAAAGTTTTTCTTTTGGAGAGATAGTTTACAAGCATGCAAGCTGAACTTGTAGTGATGATCGCACATAAATAAGGATGGATCGATAGCTATTTATATTTATCTTTTTGTCAACTCGTAGGGGTCCAAATTTTGGAGTAATTCATCTACCTAAACTAGTAGGATCTTTTTATCTTTTTTTTATATTTTTTTAATCAATAAGATTGACCCAAAAAGGTGAGGCCCACGTTATTCACAAGACAACACACTGAAGGTGCACATGAAGCCCTATGCGGCTTACCGTACAGGAGCACGTCTTGCTTGAATCTTGACGGTTGATCCTATCTCAAATGGCTTCTGTGATTCACGTAGAGCTGTCAAAACGGACGGCCCAGGCCAAAAAGCTCGGTTGAAAACGGGCTTGAAATATACAACCCGAGCCCGACCCTACACGGGCCGCGGGCTAAACAGGTCGGCTCGTATTAAAAATTACATTTTTTTAAAAAAAATGTACTATAAAATACTCCTATAAATTTTTTTATAAATAATTTTTTTAATATGTTTAAATAATGTCTAGCACAAAAAAAAATTGTAAACATTTTCGTGCAAACGTCGTAAACTAAAACGGCGACGAAAACAATTTTAAATAAATTAGATACGTTATGGTTATAGATATTTATATATTCGTTCTCTAAAATTATAAATAACGAAACAAGTAAATATAATTTTATATTACATTTATATTTGTGTTAATTCATTTAATTTTCACTTTTATTTTTTACTTTGATAATCAACTAAGTAAAGAATTATTTGAAAAATATATATATAATTTATAGGATTTTATTTGTTATGCGGGCTAACGGGCTACCCGCACCCCGTTCAGGCTAGCCCTAACGGGTACCGGACTTTTTTGGGCCGGGCTAAAAAGCCATATTAAAATTCGGGCTCAATATTTAAGGCACAAGCCCTATAATTAATCGGGTTAAACAGGCCATCCCATTTTGACAGCGCTAGATTCACGTTGCAAATGTTGGAGGTGGTTATCAACCTTCTCGTCTATATAAGCGTGACTCGGGGTCACGCTTCAAGTACGATTCGTTTACCACCATTTTGCAAAAATTCACCTCTTTTTGATATTGACTTGAGCATTGAAGTGATAACGCACTTGTAGGCACCATTCTCCTCCGTTGTAGAAGATTGCTTTTCTCCACGCCAGAACAACGCATACCACCGCTATGGCAGCGACTTCTACCAGAGATCACTACATTTTTCTAATCTTCACCGGACATATCACTTTTATTATCCGTTATCTTATAAATTGCCCCCTTTGTCAAAGGAAATAATAATTAGTCATTTGATCTTCTAATCATGTAACTTGTAAGTATAGGTTTCCATGTTTAATAAGTTACCATAAGTCTTGCGCAAGTGGTTGATGTATAGTAAGTGTTGTTATACACCTTGAGATACCAAGGTTGCATTTAATTATAAGGAAACCATAATAAAAAAAGTTTGAATGAGTAAACTGTGTATACAAAGCAAAGTCATGGTCGCATGTTACCGTTGTCTGTGTGAGAATGTCAATAGTAGATAATTTATAAGTATATTTATCAATAAGAGTGAACTGCACTACTCAACTCATCTAAATTTTTTATCATAAAAAATATCAATACCATAGTTTATGTTGTTGCTAAGGATTGAACCGGAAAGGTCTTTGAAATCTTATGCATCTAAAGGTGAGATTTCGTTAACCTTTTTTTGTCAAGTAACCTAGTTTATAGAATCTCAACCTAGTTTATAGAATCTCACCTTTTTAAGGTGAATAAGTAGAGAATCTGAGATTCAAACCCCGCTCATGCATATATAATACAATGTCTCTACCAACTTCGTTGAAAACAAAAAATGACGAATCTGTGAAAAAACCCACAACATCGATATTAATAGCATAAAGCGACAAAGTACATAAGCCTAGATATATGATTACATTCAATTTTTCAGAATACATATGCTACCGAATCTGTAACATTGATGACACGAAAGTAATTGACTGAATTTACACTGAATCGAAGTTCATTTAACAATCTGAATCGAAGAAACATTGACAAGATGCAAAAATACAAACAACGCAAAATAAAAAAGACGACGAACAAAACAACGTCGCAATAAAGCGACAAAATCATGAAATAAAAAACTAAATATATGTGAATATCACTTATTTAAATGAAAGAGAATTAGAAAAACGATTTAGAGAGGAGATTTCAGGTAAAATATTGACTATAAATCACCTCTGTTTAGTGAATGAAGGAGAATAAACTTGGGTTGTAGACGGCGGCACACAAGAGAGAGAGTCACCTGATAGATTTTTCTTCCACTACAATTTCATTACCTTTATCATATACTAGTTAATGCGTATATATTAACTTGAAGGGTATAATTAAAAGTGAAAAACCACTCCAAAACCTTATGTTCCCTTTATATATATAGGATAGGATATATAAGTAGTTTCTTTTAGCTTTTTTGTTTTAATTTTAAAGAAAAGTCAAGCTAACTATAATAATTGAATTTGATATTAGAAATGAGACTCTTTTAACATATCCCATGTGCTCATGTCTAGACATTTGGAACATGAATATAAATGGTTGGTGACTCGATAGCAGAAACCTAATAGAGGTGACTCCAATAAATCTTAGAGACGGCTCTGTTACCATCATATAAATTGTGGTTGAATTTTATACAACCCCATGAAATGAGTTGTGAAGTGAGAATCATCCCTATTGATAAAAATTGTCTGATAATCTCTTATTCAATGTGACACTTTTAACATACGACATCGATAAATGATAATATCACTTCAGAGTAAATTTTAGATCCAATTAAGGAAGAAAAAAAAGACCATTATACATGCGCGGGCTGTTATAACAATAGAATATTCATTGCAATAAACAATGGGTACATATGAACATACCGAAAAGGCAAGGTGTGTGAAGTGTGAAATCTAAAAAGGTAGATGTACTTTTAGGAGTGCTACAATGTATTGACTGAACTAAACTTTAATGCGAATTTTGTGAACCCAATCTAATGTTATGCTTTCCTTGATTTACTATTCCTTGACCTTGTTCTTCACAAATGTATGCTTCCGTGTTACAATTGCCATGATACAAGCGTTTATTTGGTCTGTTTAATTCACTTTTGTGCAACAAAACCAAGGGTTTTCCCAATGTTGATTAGATCCTTTCAGACCAAATGTCTTCTCTAAAAGACAATCCGATTGAGTGCACATTTCTAAATTTCTTGATAGCCTAACTTGTCTCTCAACATCTGAGGTATTTCTACTTATTCTAATTAATAACTATCTATGGCTGTTTCTTCAGGAGTGCAAATAGTTCAACTGAGCTGGGTCTCTCAAAGTGATGGGCTTCAAGAAAAAAATTATTGCTCAATATCACCACCCCCACTCAAAAAAGAAAAATAAACATGTTTCATGTTTCAATTTCTAAGTAAAAAAAACATGTTTCATGTTTCTATTTCTAAGTTAAAAAATACGTCTTTAGTAAAATTAGTTGCTAATTTTGATTTCGGTGGCTAATAATTATTATACGAGTGATATTTTCAATTTAAATAGAAGATTAATCTTTTAAAAAATTGTGCGTTTTTTTATTAAAGGCCTCTTTTTATTATGAGAGCCGAGCCTTCAGTTTCATAGGGACGGCCTTGCTAACTATCTAGTTATTAGGAACCTAAATTTACGTTGAAACATCTAATTCTAGCTATCTGCAGTCCTGTGCGAATTAGTGCATTTTGTCGGGTGGGTTTACACAGCATCAAGAAAGGTAAGGGTGTTCAAGAGAACCAGTGAACCTAACAAATTATGTCTAACAAAATTAACCCGACCAATTTTCTGATAGACACCAAAAAACGGTCCCAGCTTATCAGAATAGGTTAATACCCTTTAAATTTTAAAAAACTGCAATTTTGCCCCCATAAAAAAAATTGCATTATATACTTATGGAAATGTGTTTTTTGACCATCTTTCGTTAGAAACATATGTTCTTTGACCTATATCTTTAGGAAAATATATTCTTTTGACCACTTATATTTATAAAAAGTTGGGATTTTGACCTTTGTTTTAGAACATGTGACATCTTCTCAGCAGTTTTACTACGTTATAGGGTAAAATTGTTATTTTTTGTTAGGGGTCGTAACTTTTTAAAAGTTAAGGGGTCAAAAATGCATTTAAGTCTTAATTTTTTAAAGAGTAATACCCTTTAGTTACTCAAAAAAGATGTTTCAACACGAGAAATAATATTTATACAACTTCATATCTCATATTCACAATATATTTACTTTCTTTTTCTATTGCTTTAATATTTGTGTCAATTTTATTTTTTTTTAAATTTATAGTTATCTCCTAAATTATCATTCAAACGGTGTTCAAATAACATGCATATTTCAACACACACTTCTTTTAAAGCAAAACTTAAAATATAAAAGCATGACATGATAGCTAACACATTTCAAATATGTTGGCATTCTCAAACCATCGATCAGTCAATTTATTAATACTAAAAAATAAAAAGAAACAAAGATCGGAGGAAATAGACCCCCCAAAACTCGAAGTAACAAAAAACAATGGATAATCAAGTAATCAACTAATTCATAAAAAAAATTACTAAAAAGTACCGTGGGATAAAACCTTTGCGAAGTTAAAAAGGCTACATTGATAAAGATAAAGAACAAGAAAGAACCTTAAAACAATGAAAGGAATGTGATCCCACCAATGAAAACTAGTGACTTAAATCACAACTATACAATCGCAAGAGCACAGTGATTTCCTTATCTAAATATGTGAGAAATATAGAAGTTCATATGCTTAGTTAAGTGAATTATTTTCTTTATAAAAATAAAAGTGTCTTTATTAACATTAAATTAGTGATTTCATCTTTTATTTGTAGGAACTCACTATAAACATGAAATTGAATATTGTTAATGCATCTGCAAGACATGAGAATGAGTCTTCTAAGCGCCGGCAAAGCACTACTAAAAAAACAAAAATTAGTAAGGGAAATTTAGTGAGGGAAAACATGAAATCCCTCTCAAATTCTGTCACTAAATTTTGCGACCAAAGAATTTAGGAGGGATTTTATTTTTTCGATCACTAATTTCCCTCTCTAATTTTCCTTTTTCTAGTAATGAAGGTCCAGCAATGGTCAAGACAAGATAAGCGACCTCCTTGACCACATTATTGGTTTTATTCTTCATTTTCTTACTGTTGTAAACGCCGTTCGCACTTGTGTTCTCTCAAAGAGATGGAGAAACCTATGGAAATTTATCATAGAACTTAGTTTTCAAGATAGACATCCTTTGTGTAACACAAAATAAAATAAAAAACACAGTTTATACAATTTGTAAATAGGATACTATTCCATCTCAATAGTTCGCCCATCAATAGTTTTTCTCTATATTGCTTAAAAAAAAAATAGTTTTTCTCTATATGTTCACTATACTTATGATAATTCTCATATTAGTGAGTGGATTTCATTCGTTTCAAATAAGAGAGTCAAAAAGGTGTGTTTTTAGTCGCTGATTCAAGACCGCGTCTTCCCCGCTAATACCCTTTTCCAATGTCAGTCCTTATAGAGGAATTGGTTTTGAAAAATTGGCTTATCAATGTTCATGACTTCATTAGTCTTTCATCTCTAACATCATTTAAATTATCCAGAACACAAATGAGTTTCTATCTGAATGAACCTAAGATTTAATACTTACTTTCCCAGTATACTTAGAAAGTTTGAGTTAGATGGAGCATTCACATGGTTAGGTTTGAAGAGTGTCACTTTATATGTGCCCCTAGTTGAAGTTGTTTCAATGGACTATGGTAAATATGTAAGGGGAAATGCTAAAATTAATTTTTTGCTTCACGTGTTACAAAGTTTTGTTATATTGGTCCTTTTTTATCAGAGGTCATTTTTCTAGACGCAGTACACATTGTTTCTGCAAATATTAGGCTATATGGTTCAAGTAAGAGTATGGTAGAAACAATGCATTTTGTTAGTAAGCTTCTCAGTATTAATGCAGCAAATCTAAAGCTTTGTTTGCGTAGTAAGAAGGTGTGTCTTCTTCCTTCACTCTTTTCTTTCCTTTGTTGTTTTGCTTTATTGCATGTTTTAAACAATTCTTAGTGGCTGCATTATGCATCCCAAAGTATTTGGATTATGCAGGTATATATATATGCATGTATATATACTAGAATATAGAAAACTTTAAATTTTCATATTATGAAAAAAAATTAATTTTTTTTTATAAATTTCTACAAATAATGCCTTAATTTTCGATAAACAACAGCCTAACATTATTCCATTGCTCTTCATATTGATTTTAAAAAATTGGACACAAGAAAACAAACCATGAAACTTCAAAACACTAGTCAGCCATAGCATCAATGTAAGAAGACTTTCTTTGTTGTTGCTGCCGTTTCAGCTTTCTTTGTTTGAATGAAAATGTCATAAGCAATTTTTGTCTCTTGTAAATTAAATGTTTGTTTTAGAGCATGCATTAGGGAAATGGATTTTTGCCGCAATGAAAACCATCGAAAAAATTTGAAGGTCTAGACTCTAGATCTCAAATTTTATTATGGCCAAGTAACTTTAAGATTTCTTACGTCAATTTTAATTCATCAATCTATTTATGTCATTTAATGTGTCTTTATATATTATCCTAACACGAACATATTTTGTTCTTTGTCATCAAGGTACTTGATCGAGTTAAACATTCTTTCAATGACATTCCTGATTTTCAAACATTGGGTCATCTCGAACTAGATTTTGCAACCGGTGATTTTTTGTTTAGCTTACTTTTAAAATCACCATGTTTGGAGACTCTAGTTATAAAGGTTTGTGATTAATGATCTTCATGTTTCACAAAATTTGCTCATAGATTACTTAATGCTTACTTTTAACATTTTGTTCCTATTAGTTTTCAGTTTTGCTGAATAAATTATCATTTTAATGTCGTTGTTTTAAATATTAGTATGGTAAACTTAGAGTCTCTGATCTTCCTATAAATATTAATTTGAAAACAAGATATCTTCTTACGTTAATTACTTTTAAGTGAAAATATTAAAGGCTTAAATATTGCACTCGTCCCTGCAAATATGGTCCGTTTAAGTTTTGGTCCCTTTAAAAAAGAAAATTGTTTTTGGTCCCTGCAAAATTTTTTGTTTTTTAAAATAGTCCCTGACTCCATTTTTGTGATGATTTGCATATGTGGCACATGATGACTGGACCCATTTTGTAGTTTTTGGTCCCTGCAAAATATTTTGTTTTTTAAACAGGTCCCTGCAAAAAAATTTGTTTCTGAAAATAGTCTTTGGAGGGACTATTTTAAAAAACAAAAATTTTTGCAGGGACCAAAAACAAATTTTTTTTTTACAGGAACTAAAACCAAAACGAGGCATATTTGCAGAGACTAAAACCATATTTTAGCCAATATTAAAAAAACAAAAATGTATTTTGAAATTCTTTTAATAATTTTTATAGACACTTACCAGCTTTTCTATTTTGTGTTATTGTGAACCTTGTTATAGAACATAAATCTCTATTTTTGACTGATCATCAGGTACACGATTTTGGTGACACACAACTTAATTCTACATTTATGCCGGGTTGTTTTCTATTTACCCTTAAGGTGGTAAAATTTGAAAGATTTGCTGGTACAAAGCATGAGTTAAATTTTGCTAAATATGTGATTACATATGCTCTTGCATTGGAGAGGATTACTTTCTCCTGTTGTCCTGACTTGATGGGCCGGAAGAAATGGGAAAACGTTATAGAGAAGATCTTTTCATACAAGTCCTGTTTTAGTTCAGTAATTATGGATTTTTTATATTAGGTTGCATAAGTTTTTAACATTGTCGGGATTGTAGTGACGGTTCTAAATTGTTATAGATTCTGTGAATTTTGTTGGGAGATTGTATCAAACTAAGTACTCTTTTATTTAAAAAAAAGTTCTTCCATATTTTTGTTAGTTTACAACAACACCTTGTTGAAAAAGATGTCTAAATCGGGCAGGGTTAGTAAGTATATCAGCAAGCTGATTTTTTGTGTCAACATGCATGATTACAACATCACCTTATTCAACATGATCTCATGCAAGAAATGATGTAAAATTTCGATTTGTTTAATTATATGATGTAGTACAAGATTTTTTATCAGATCAATAACACTAATGTTGTAACATTTAATTGGAATATGATGCAGTTGTAAGTCAAAATCCATGAGTTGTTGCTTCAACAAAAGAATTTGGGAGAACAACTCTTAGAAACAACATATTCTACCTCATCCATAGGCAAAGGAGAGTTTTCTTGCATTTTGCTATGCCATAGAGAATTGACCAAATCAATGACATGTTCTTACTTGGACATGAGTCCTTCGATTGATGGCGTTGAATGGCCTTTGTGTAGGACACTTCCTTCAATTGTTGCCTTTTTCTTTGTCATTTTCGACCTCTTCTCCGGGCAAATGGGGATGGTGTACTTGCACGTGCTCCGACACTCAAGTCAAAGAGTGTGGGACAATAGGATTTATGTAGTGAATGATGAACATACCTAACCAGGCTTAAAAGCCAGTGCCTATAGTGGTGGATTAAGTTTTAAGCCCTTACACCCTTGCTTGGACAGCTACTTGGAAGGAAAAATGTGGTCATTTTAGAGACAATTGTTGTCCTTTGAAGAACACTTGTAGAGATTATCCTTTGGTGGATTTGCGCCACGACGTTGTCGGTTTTTCACATTGGTCTGTGTTCTTCCCTATTGCTGGTAGCTTAAGTTGTCTTCTTGTGGGTATGTTTTTCATACCACGACCCCTTATACTTCTTCTGGGAGGAACCTTATGTTTTGATGATGTTCATTAGCTAAGTCTATTTGATGATGTTTTACTTTGGTAGTTATAGCCTATAGTTATGTTAACACGCCTAGCAATCTTTGCCTCATTGTATCATATGATCCCTTGTATTCTAGAGTGTTGTTTATATATAGAAAACCTCTTTTCGTATGGTCAAACTATTTTTCTAGTCGTTTTATTTGATTCATAATGTTTTGAATCGTGTCATGTAATGTTTCTGCCATTTTTTCCTTCTGTCTTGTGCATTTTGAATCATTTCGTAAATTGATGAATTGTATCATTAATAGTTTTGATTCGTATCACTGGTTTCCTTTGGTCTTGTTTTTTTCTTTGTTGATTTGATTCATAATTCTTTGAATCGTATCAATCTTCATCTGGGACAGTCTAATTCGATTCAAATATTGTTTGAATTGTATCAATCTTCATAGATCAGTTGGCATGTTTTTAGTTGTCTGAATCGATTCACACATTCAGTGATTTGATTCATTGTGTTGTTTTGGGAAAAAAAAATCACTTGCCACTCTTTTCTATATATACTCATATCCTCATAACACCCAAATCACTGAATCATTTGCAGATATTCTGTCTAGAGTCTTCAAACCTCATTTTCCATATGTTCTTCAGATTAAACACTTTTTCTAAGAATCATTGTGGTATTTAAGTCATAGACTTCTAGATTGCTATAGGGATTGTAAGTTGATTGCTTTCAAGGATATAGATTGGGAATCAAGGATCTAAAGTGAGTTGAGTAATTTCATTCCACATCCAAGGGTATTGGGGGTTCTTTCTAATCATCTCAAAGTTCAAGGGGATCCAACCACCTAACATAGAAAAGAAGAGTTTGAGGAAAGAGCATCAAGGATTTCTTGGGTGATTGAGGATTTGAAGACTTGGAGAAACACCAATTTCAAGGGGTAGTTGAAGATTGTAGGTTGTGGTTGTTGAATCAAAAATCTTTTTGATGAATGTTTTAATGATAACAAACCTCGTGGAATAAATAATAAGTTTTATGAGTGGTGATCTACTAATGTTTGCACTTGAGTTTTTGTTAAAAGAACAGGATTCACATAAGTGGATAAGCTAGAGGCAACCTGTAACGCCCCAATTTATTATTTAATTATTTTTGGTTGAGTTTAGAGTCTTTTATATGACTTATGTGACTTATGTTGATTTATGACATGTTGTGGTGTTTTAATATTTTATTAAGTGGCTTTATATTATATTTTTTTTAGTAGAATATGTTGGATATTTAGAATAAATATATTTGAGGGGCTGGTTTGGATTTAGT